>Ga0209841_1000038_pt1 | contig 29461 bp, 21 predicted proteins | sample GWRWT4_30Apr14_FD_187185 | JGI IMG/M metagenome (GOLD analysis project Ga0209841, IMG submission 187185) | Sand microcosm microbial communities from a hyporheic zone in Columbia River, Washington, USA - GW-RW T4_30-Apr-14 (SPAdes) (version 2) | ecosystem: Engineered > Artificial ecosystem > Sand...
TGGCCTCGTGTGCTCAGTGCCCGCTGGAGCCCGGGTCGGACACCAGTACACCCTTTTCCAGGTGGATCATGCGGCTGGCGCGCGAGGCGGCCTTGGGATCGTGGGTCACCATGACGATGGTCTTGCCCAGGTCGCGGTGCAACTCGTCCATCAGCTTGAGGACTTCCTCGCCGGTGGCGCGGTCCAGGTCACCCGTGGGTTCGTCGGCCACGATCAGCGTCGGGTCCGTCACCAGGGCGCGGGCAATGGCCACGCGCTGCTGCTGGCCGCCAGACAGCTCGTTGGGGTAATGGTCCATGCGGTCAGACAGCTTCACCATGGCCAGGCAGGCCTCGACGTGGTGCTTGCGCTCGCGCCGGCTCAGGTTGGTCAACAGCAGGGGCAGTTCGACATTCTCGAAGGCCGTCAGCACCGGCATGAGGTTGTAGAACTGGAAGATGAAACCCACGTTGGCGGCGCGCCAGTCGGCCAGGGCGCTTTCGTCCAGGGTGGCGATGTCCACACCGTTGATCTTGATGGTGCCCGAGCTGGGCTGGTCAATGCCGGCGATCAGGTTGAGCAAAGTGCTCTTGCCCGAACCGCTGGGGCCCATCAGCGAGACGAACTCGGCGTGTTCCACTTCCAGGTTGATGTCCATCAGGACGGGGATGGGCTGACCGCCACGCGTGTAGGTCTTGGTCAGGTTGTCGATGCGGATGACGGGATCGCGCTTGCCTGCGGTATCACTCATGATGGGCTATGGCTGCTGCGGTTCAAGGTGTGCCGACGCTGACGCGCGAGCCGTCTTTCAGGCGGGCGGGCGGGGTGGTGACCAGCTTGTCGCCGGATTTGACACCACCGATGATTTCACGCAGGTCACCCAGCTTGCGGCCGGGGCGAACGCTCAACTCTTCCACGGTGGACGCACCGCCTCCGCCAGCCTTGACGCGGTAGACGACGCTGGCGCCATCCTTGCCGGCAATGGCCGTGTTGGCCACGGCCAGCACCGGTTGCTGGTCGGCGTCGGTGATGGCCTGCGACAGGAAGCTCACCTTGGCGCTCATCTCGGGCAGGATGCGGGCATCCAGCTTGTCGAAGCGGATCTTGGTCATGACGGTGGCCTTGGCGCGGTCCACCGTGGGCACGATGCCCGACACGTGGCCACGGAAGCGCACGGAGGGCAGGGCGTCCAGGGTGATCTCGACGGGCTGGCCCACCTTGGTCTTGGACAGGTTGCCTTCGGACACGTCGGCCTCGACTTCCAGGGTGCTCATGTCGGCCATGGTCACCACAGCACCTTGGGCGCCAGCGGCGCTGGACATGGGGGTGATGATGTCGCCCACGTTGGCGTTCTTGACCAGCACGACGCCATCAAATGGGGCGCGGATCTCGGTGTAGTCCAGGCCGACGGTCTGCATCTTGACCTGGGCCCGGGCCTGTTCCAGCGCAGCCTTGGCGGCGGACAAGGCGGCAAAGGCGGCCTTGTTGCGGCTCACGGTGGTCTCAACCGACTGCGGCGACAGGAAGCCCTGGGCTTCCAGGCCGCGGGCTCGGGCAGTTTCGGCGCGCGCATTGATCAGCTGGACGTTCGATTGTTCGACGTTGGCCTCGGCCTGGTGAACGGCGGCTTCAGCGCCCAGGATGCCAGCCTTGATGTCGCTGGCGTCCAGGCGTGCCAGCAAATCGCCCTTCTTGACTTGCGAGCCTTCGCGCACGTGGAGCTCGATCAAGCGGCCGGATGCCTTGGAAGCGACGGCGGAGCGGCGCTGGGCCACAACGTAGCCCGAGGCGGTCAGCTGAACGTATTGTTGCGAGGGCGTGCTCATCACCACGGTGGTGGTGGTGACCTCGGCGGTGCGTGGCACCAGGAAGTAGGCGGCCACACCAGCCACGGTAACGCCAGCCAGCACCCACGGCAGGATGCTTTTTTTCTTTTTCACCGAAGCTTGAACACCTCTATCAATCTTGAGTTTGGACAGGGCCGAAGGGACGGGTACATCAGTCATGGTGTTGCAACGGGTAAAGAAGGCGATTTTGCACTGTCCTGTGATCCATAACGCTAATCGTTGTGCCGGCCCTTGAATCGATGGGTCTGCGGGTTTCCTGGGTGGACAAATGCGTCGGTATGTGATGGATCTACTGGGCGTGGACTGGTTCTGAGGTGTGTTTTTCGATTCGGTGGGCAACAAAGGACGGGGTTTCGTCCGATGGCAGGTGGCGCGGCAAACTCAGGCCAAGGTGGGCTTCGACCTCGGCGATGCACCCCTCTTCGGTGCCCCGGGCAAGGAATCCGGCGGCGATCAGAGAGCGGACATACAGCTTGTTGTAGAAAAAGGCCAGCAGCACGTTGCTGACACTGAACGTCAGCGCACCACCTACGGTGACCAGCAGGCACAGCTTCCATTCGCGCTGGTACATCGGTAGCAGGGCGCCAAATTGCAACAAGCGCCAGTTGAACCCGATAGGCGCCGTGCGTGTGATGCCCGTTTTAGGGTGTTCAAAGGTGATGAAATTTTGCGTCATCGCTTGGCGCCGAAACCGCGTGGTTGGTCCGTTTCAAAGGCTGCTGCGAGTCTACGGCACGGGTGGCGGGCCAACCCTAGGGGATTGCGTGGTCGCCTGTTCAAGGGATGCGTGTTCGGGCGGAGTTCACGGGCGCGAACGGCTGCGTGGCGAAGGGCGCAAAATGTGCACCATCGTGGCCCATAACTTGCTGGTGTCACACAGACGCCTGCACACTGGTGCAGGCCAGTCCTTTTCGGAGATCAGTGTGTCCATTCACGTCGCCCTTAATCACGTCACACATTACACCTACGACCGCTTGGTCAATTTGTCTCCTCAAGTGGTGCGTTTGCGTCCAGCGCCTCATTGCAGAACCCGGATCCTGTCCTACTCATTGAAGGTCGAACCGGCCAACCATTTCGTCAATTGGATGCAGGATCCGTTCTCCAACCATCTGGCCAGGTTGGTTTTTCCTGATCAGACGCAAGAGTTCAAGATCACGGTGGACCTGGTCGCCGAGATGGCGGTCTACAACCCCTTCGACTTTTTCCTGGAGCCCGAGGCCGAGAACTACCCCTTCTCTTACGAAGCGGGCCTCAAGCACGACCTGGCGCCCTACCTGGTCAAAGATCCCGCCACACCCCTGTTCCAGAAGTTCGTGGACAGCATCGACCTCAAGAAGGTTCGCACCATCGATTTCCTGGTGGGCTTGAACCAGCGCTTGCAAGGCGACATCAGCTACACCATCCGCATGGAGCCGGGTGTGCAGACGCCCGAGCAAACGCTGACCTTGAAGTCCGGCTCCTGCCGGGACACGGGCTGGCTGCTGGTGCAGGCATTGCGTCACCTTGGGCTGGCCGCGCGGTTCGTGTCCGGCTACCTGATCCAGCTCAAGGCCGACGTGGCGGCGCTGGATGGTCCTTCGGGCACCGACGTCGACTTCACTGACCTGCACGCCTGGTGCGAGGTTTTCCTGCCCGGCGCCGGCTGGATCGGGCTGGATCCCACCTCCGGTCTGATGGCGGGCGAAGGCCACATCCCCGTGGCTTGCACGCCCGAACCCACCACCGCAGCGCCCGTCAGCGGTGCGGTGGACGAGTCCGAAGTGAGCTTCAGCCATGAGATGAGCGTCACGCGCATTCATGAGTCGCCGCGCGTCACCAAGCCTTACACGGCGGAGCAATGGCAAGCCATCGACGCCTTGGGCCACGATGTGGATCAACAGCTCAAGAACAGCGATGTGCGGCTGACCATGGGCGGCGAGCCCACCTTCGTGTCGGTCGATGACCGCGAGGGCGAAGAGTGGAACACCACCGCGATGGGCCCCACCAAGCGAGGTTTGGCCACGACCCTGGTGCACAAGCTGCGCGAGCGCTATGGCAAGGGCGGTTTCCTGCACTTTGGCCAGGGCAAGTGGTACCCGGGCGAGCAGTTGCCGCGCTGGGCCTTGTCCATCTTCTGGCGCACGGATGGCGAGCCTTGCTGGCACGATCCCACCCTGTTCGCCGATGAGCAGAACGGTGTCAACTACAACAGCGACGATGCCAAGCTCTTCGTCGAGACCTTGGCCACCAAACTGGGCGCTGGCACCAAGCACATCCTGCCTGGCTATGAAGACGCCTGGTACTACATGTGGCGCGAGCGTCGCTTGCCCATCAATGTGGACCCCTTCGACACCCGCCTGGAAGACGAGATGGAGCGCCTGCGCTTGCGCCGCGTGTTCGACTATGGTCTGGACAAGACGGTGGGCTACGTGCTGCCGCTCAAGCGCGAGTCGGCCGCGATGATGGACGAGCCGCGCTGGATCAGCGGCCCCTGGTTCTTCCGCGATGGGCGCATGTACCTGGTCCCCGGTGACTCACCCATGGGCTACCGCCTGCCGCTGGATTCGCTGCCCTGGGTGTCGGCCGAGCAATACCCCTACACCCACGAGCATGATCCCTTTGCGCCTCAGCCCGCTTTGGCACCCGCTGCGCAACTGAAGGCGCAGTACGCGCGCCATCAGATGCAGTTGGATGCCGGCTTGCCGACCAAGGGCGAACTGGGCCTGGGTGTAGGCGCCGCTTCGGGCGCCGATGGGCATGGCTTGACCATCACGGGCGATCCGGGCCGCGCGCCCAACCGTTTCGAGTCCGCCCACTGGGTCACGCGCACGGCCTTGTGCGTTGAGGTGCGCAACCCTGATCGCAGCAATGGCCCCAAGGTGGAAGAGAAAGGCAAGGGCGGTGGCGTGATGTACGTCTTCATGCCACCTCTGACGGTGCTGGACGACTACCTTGACCTGCTGGCCGCCGTGGAAGCCACGGCCACCGATCTGGGCATGCAGATCGTGCTGGAAGGCTACCCGCCACCGCGCGATGGCCGATTGAAGCTGCTGCAAGTCACGCCCGATCCCGGCGTGATTGAGGTCAACATCCACCCGGCCTCCAGCTGGGCGCAACTGGTGGACCACACCGAGTTCCTGTACCAGGCCGCGCACGAAACGCGCTTGTCGACCGAGAAGTTCATGGTCGATGGCCGTCACACGGGCACCGGGGGTGGCAACCACTTCGTGTTGGGCGGCGCCACGCCATCCGACAGCCCCTTCCTGCGCCGGCCGGACCTCATTCCCAGCCTGCTGACCTTCTGGCATAACCACCCCTCGCTGTCGTACATGTTCTCGGGCATGTTCATTGGGCCGACCAGCCAGGCGCCCCGGGTGGACGAGGCGCGCACCGACCAGGTCTATGAACTCGAAATCGCCATGCGCGAGATCGAGCGTCAGGTCGAGGTGTGGGGGCATTGCCCGCCGTGGCTGATTGACCGCGCGCTGCGCAACTTGTTGATCGATGCCACCGGCAACACGCACCGCAGCGAGTTCAGCATCGACAAGCTCTACTCGCCCGACGGTCCCACCGGTCGCTTGGGGCTGCTGGAGTTGCGCGCGTTTGAAATGCCGCCGCACCCCCACATGAGCCTGGTCCAGCAGTTGTTGTTGCGTGCCCTGTTGGCCTGGTTCTGGCGCGAGCCCTACAAGGGCCATGGCGCCCAGCGCCTGACGCGTTGGGGCACTGGCTTGCACGACCGCTTCCTGCTGCCCAGTTTCGTCGAGCAAGACTTTGACGATGTGCTGTTCGAGCTGTCGCAGGCCGGCTTCAATTTCGATCCAGCCTGGTTTGCGCCGCACTTCGAGTTCCGCTTCCCTTACGTGGGCGAAGTGGCGGTCGGTGGTGCGCGCATGACGGTGCGCACGGCGCTGGAGCCCTGGCATGTGATGGGCGAAGAAGGCTCGCCAGGTGGCACGGTGCGCTATGTTGATTCGTCGCTGGAGCGCCTGGAAGTGCGCGTGACCGGCCTCAACGGCAACCGCCACGTGGTCACGGTCAATGGCCACGTCCTGCCTCTGCACCCCACAGGTCGGGTGGGTGAATACGTGGCCGGCGTGCGTTACCGCGCCTGGCAGCCGCCATCGTGCCTGCACCCCACCATCGGCGCCGATGCTCCGCTGACCATCGACCTGGTCGACAGCTGGCAAAAGCGCTCACTGGGCGGATGCCAGTACCACGTGGCGCACCCGGGTGGCCGCAACTACGACACCTTCCCGGTCAATGCCTACGAGGCGGAAAGCCGGCGCTTGTCGCGCTTCTTCCGCATGGGGCACACGCCGGGCGTGATGTCGGTCAAGCCGCTCAAGCCTGGCATCGAGCACCCGCTCACGCTGGACCTGCGCACCGCCAAGATTGGCGGGGTTTGAGGGGCTCGCCATGACCGGCCTTGTCATCGGCTTGCTGCTCTTTCTGGGCCTGCACTCCATCCGCATCTTTGCGGACGGATGGCGCACTCGGCAATTGGCGCGCATGGGTGAAGGCCGCTGGAAGGGCCTCTACGCCCTGGTGTCCTTGCTGGGCTTCGGGTTGATCGTTTGGGGCTATGGCCAGGCGCGCATGGCGCCCGTGGTGTTGTGGCCCACGCCAGTCTGGACCAGGCACTTGGCGGCACCGCTTACCTTGGTGGCTTTCATCTTGCTGGCGGCGGCCAATGTGCCGGCCAATCACCTGAAAGAGAAGTTGGGGCATCCCATGTTGGCGGGCACCAAGGTCTGGGCCCTGGCGCATTTGCTGGCCAATGGCATGCTGGCCGATGCCGTGCTGTTTGGCAGTTTTCTGGTGTGGGCTGTGCTGTGCTTTCGGTCCTCGCGCCGGCGGGATCGGGTGAATGGCGTTCGTTATCCAGCGGGCACCTTGCGGGGTGATGTCATCACCGTGGTGGCGGGCTTGGTGATCTGGATGGTCTTTGCTTTCTGGGCCCATGGTTGGCTGATGGGTGTGCGACCTTTTGGCTAACCCTTGGTCAAAATCTTGCATGCCTCTTTGACAATACGGGCAGTTCGAGCGAAGCTGCCCTTTTCCTTGCCCCCCGATGCCATCCTCCTTGCAGTTGTTTGACGATGACCCTGATCAGCCAACTGCCGCTGAGGCCTTGCTGCGTCGCTCGCGGCCGGTGGAAGCAGGGCATTACGACGATCTTCGTGATGCAGATGGCCACCTTCGCCCAGGCTGGGAGGCCTTTGCCGGCCACCTGGGTGGCGCCTTGGACGATCTGGGTCAGCGGCAAGCCTTGCTGGCCCGGCAGATCCAGGAAGATGGCGTCACCTACAACATCTACAGCGCCCAGGGGGGCTCATCGCGTCCCTGGTCGCTGGAGGTTCTGCCCCGTTTGATCGAACCCCAGGATTGGCGCTTGATCGAACAAGGCGCGGCCCAACGCGCCAGCCTGCTCAATCAGATCGTGGCCGATGTGTATGGCGAGCAAAAGCTGCTCAAGGATGCCTACCTGCCAGCGGCCCTGGTGCTGGGTCACCCCGGTTATCTGCGCGGTCTGCATGGCGTCAAGCCACTGGGCGGCGTGTACCTGCACGTGGTGGCCTTTGACATGGTCCGCGCGCCCGATGGCGCCTGGTGGGTGGTGTCGCAGCGCACCGAGGCCCCGTCCGGCCTGGGCTACGTGATGCAGAACCGCTTGATCGTCTCGCGCTTGTTCCCTGAGGCGTTCCGCGCCATGAGCGTGCAGCACCTGGCCAGTGGTTTTCGCCGCCTGCTCGAGACCTTGCAGACCCTGGCCGAGCCTTGTGCCAATGGCCAGTCGCCACGCTTGGCCCTGCTGACCCCTGGCCCCTACAACGAAACCTATTTTGAGCACGCCTACCTGGCGCGCTACCTGGGCCTGCCTCTGGTGGAAGGTGGCGATCTGACCGTGCGCGATGAGCGCCTTTACCTCAAGACGGTGCAGGGCCTGGAGCCCATCCATGGCTTGCTGCGCCGCCTGGATGACGACTATTGCGATCCCCTGGAGCTGCGCAGCGACTCCACCCTGGGTGTGCCTGGCTTGATGCAGGCCGTGCGGGCGGGCAATGTGGTCATGGCCAATGCCCTGGGCACCGGCTTCCTGGAATCGCCCGCCGTGCATGGTTTCTTGCCGGCCCTGTCGCGTCATCTGCTGGGCAAGGAGTTGATGCTGCCCTCGCTGCCCACCTGGTGGTGCGGTGAAAACGCTGCCTGGCAGGATGTGAAAGCGGACCTGGGCGAGCAGGTCATCCGGCCTACGTACCCTTTCGGCAGCGTGCCGTTTGAGGCCGTCGTTGGCCCCAGCCTGAACCCTGCGGCACTGAAGACCTGGAGCGCGCGCATTGAGCGTGACCGAGCTGCCTACACTTTGCAGAACTTTGTGCCTTACGCGCAGCTGCCGGTGTGGTCGCAAGGGCAGTGCAGCATGCGCGGCGCTTCCTTGCGCGTCTACGCTTTGGCCGATGGCAAAGGTGGCTGGCAGGTGTTGCCTGGTGGCATGACCCGCATTGCCACCCGCGACTCGGGGCCCGTGTCCATGCAGTTGGGCGGCAGCAGTCTGGACACCTGGGTCATCACCGATGGCCCGGTGGACACCTTCTCGATGTTGCACCAGTCGCTGCATGTGGAAGACCTGGTGCAGCGTCAGCGCCCTGTGGCCAGCCGCATGGGCGAAAGCATGTTCTGGATGGGCCGCTACACCGAACGCACCGAGTTCCAGCTTCGCCTGGTGCAAGGCTTGTCCAGTGTGCTGGCCGATGACGACGAGACCGATCCCGCCGTGCTGGAGGCCTTGTCCGACCTGGCCCGGACCAATGGCCTGGTGCCCGAAGGTACGCCCAGCCTGACCAAGTCACCGCGCGTGTTCGAGCGTGCCACGGTCGAGGCCTTGGGTGATGCCTTGGCCGAGCAGGGCGCCAACAGCCTGGCTTATAACCTTGGGGCGCTTGAGCGCTCGGCCCAGTCTCTGCGCGAGCGCTTGTCCCCTGAACATTGGCGACTCCTGCGCGCACTGGGCGAGAACTTCCGCCAACGTCTGTTGGGACCTGACAGCGGGGATCAGCCCGACCTGGACGATGACGACGATGTCGATAACCTGCCCGACCTGGTGAATGTCCGCGAGGCGCTGGACCACCTGGCCATGCAATTGGCCGCCGTCACCGGTTCGCAAACCGACCGCATGACCCGCGATGCCGGCTGGCGCCTGCTCACCGTGGGGCGACTGCTGGAGCGCCTGGTCAGTTACGCCGGCATCCTGCAGGCTTTCTGGCAGCGTGAAGCCATGCACACACCGCAGGGCTTTGACTTGTTGCTCATGCTGTTTGACAGTGCCATCACTTTCCGCGCGCGCTTCCAGCGTCGCCTGGAGCTGCCCGCCTTGCTGGCCATGCTGGTGATCGACGAAACCAATCCACGTTCGATGGCCTGTGTGCTGCGCCGCTTGCGCACCGAGCTGGGCAAGCTGCCCGACCGCGCCGGTCCCAAGGAAGACCTTTTGGCCCTGTTGCCTCAGGAGGGCGTGGGTGTCACGCTGGAAGAGCTGTGCGAGCCCGAGCTGGGCAATGCCGCCTTGCAGGTGTTGGCGCAACGCCTGATGCATGCGGGCTGGCTCTTGTCCGATGAGCTGGGCCGACGCTATTTTGCCCACTCGGAACCGACCGAACAGATGGTGAGCGCGTGACGACTGCCCTGCCCGCTGCTGCGCAACGCCTGACCGTTGAGCATGAGACCCTCTACCGCTACGCGCGCCCGGTGGACATGGCCCAGCACATCGCCTGCCTGCGGCCCTTGTCCGACGAAGGCCAGGTGCTTGAGCAATTCGAGATGAGTGTCAGCCCCTTGCCGGCGCAACACAGCACGCGCCGAGATGCCTTTGGCAACAGCCGCGCGTATTTCGCCCTCAATGCAGCGCACAAGGAACTCAAAGTGGTGGCTCGAAGCCAGGTGCAGGTGAGGGCCCGCTACCAGGGCTTGGACCCGGCGCAAGGTGCCACCTGTGGTGAGGTGCGCGAGTTGCTCACCTACCGCGCGGAGGCCCCTTTTCAGGGCGCCAGTGAGTTCGCCTATGCCTCTCCCTACGTGCCGACGCACGACGAGTTGCGTGACTATGGTGCTCAATCCTTGAAGGACGATCGGCCCTTGGCCGAAGCCGCCATTGAACTGATGAGCCGCATCTACACGGACTTCACCTACGCGCCGGCGTCCACCGACATTTCCACGCCCATCATGGCGGTATTTGAACAACGCAAAGGGGTGTGTCAGGACTTTGCCCACCTCATGCTGGGGTGCCTGCGGGCTTGTGGTCTGGCGGGGCGCTATGTCAGTGGTTACCTGCTGACCTTGCCGCCCGAAGGTCAGGCGCCACTGGTGGGCGCCGATGCGTCACATGCGTGGGTCAGCGTGTGGTGCCCCGGCTTGGGGCTGCCTGCCGGTGATTGGCTGGATCTGGATCCCACCAATGATTGCGTGCCCGACACGCACCATGTTCGGGTGGCCCACGGCCGCGATTTCGGCGACGTCACCCCTTTGCGCGGTGTCATCCGTGGTGGTGGAAAACACACCTTGTTGGTGCGTGTGACGACGAGGCTGGTCAAGGATGGCGTCAAAGAGTTGACGAAGGCACCAAAATAGAACGATATTGCACTGAATGGTGACAGTGCGCCCGAAAGCTGTGCCATGTCTGTCCCTCGCCTCCAAGGGTTGGCACACTCCATGCATTACTTTGTCAGACCGCTGTTTTCAAGGGACTCCCTGACGGGACGAAGTCAATGAGATTCTTCGACGAAATGCACGTCAACAGCGCCACAGTGCGCGACCACTACCAGGTCTATGACCGCTGGTTGGCCAAACAGCCCCGCGACGTGATGCGTTCACGTCGCGAAGAGGCTGAGATGATTTTCCGCCGGGTCGGCATCACCTTCGCGGTGTATGGCGACAAGGACGAAACGGGTGCAGGCAATGAACGCCTGATCCCCTTCGACCTGATTCCCCGCATCATCCCGGCTGATGAGTGGCGCGAGATGGAAAAAGGACTGCGCCAGCGCGTGACAGCCTTGAACCGTTTCCTGCACGACATCTACCATGACCAGGAAATCCTCAAGGCCGGCATCATCCCGTCTGAACCGGTGCTCAAGAACGCCCAGTTCCGGCCCGAGATGATGGGCCTGAAGGTGCCGGGCGATATTTACTCCATCATTGCCGGCATCGACATCGTGCGGGCCTGCAACCCCGATGGCTCCGGCACTTACTACGTGTTGGAAGACAACCTGCGCGTGCCCAGCGGTGTGAGCTACATGCTCGAGAACCGCAAGATGACCATGCGCCTGTTCCCCGAGCTGTTCTCGGAGCACCGCGTCGCCCCGGTCGCGCACTACCCTGACTTGCTGCTCGACACCCTTCGCGCCGTGGCACCTGCTTCGGTCAACGAGCCCACGGCCGTGGTCCTCACGCCCGGCATGCACAACTCGGCCTACTTCGAGCACGCCTTCCTGGCGCAGCAGATGGGCATCGAGCTGGTCGAAGGCGCCGACATGTTCGTCAAGGACGACTTTGTCTACATGCGCACCACACGTGGCCCGCAGCGTGTCGACGTCATCTACCGCCGCGTTGATGATGACTTCATGGACCCGGAAGTTTTCCGCAAGGATTCGACCCTGGGCGTGGCCGGTTTGCTGCGCGCCTACCGTGCCGGCAATGTGACGCTCGCCAACGCCATCGGCACCGGCATCGCCGATGACAAGTCGATCTACCCCTACGTGCCCAAGATGATCGAGTTCTACTTGGGCGAGAAACCGATTCTGCAAAACGTACCGACCTTTTTGGGACGCGACAAGAACGACCTCAAGTACGTGCTCGATAACCTGAAGGACCTGGTCGTCAAGGAAGTGCACGGCGCCGGCGGTTACGGCATGTTGGTGGGCCCGGCGTCCACCACGGCCGAGATCGAAGAGTTCCGCCAACAGTTGCTGGCCAATCCCAGCAACTACATCGCGCAGCCCACCTTGTCGCTGTCCACCTGCCCCACGTTTGTGGAGTCGGGCATCGCGCCTCGCCACATCGACCTGCGGCCTTTTGTGCTGTCAGGCAAGACCGTTCAGATGGTGCCGGGCGGGCTCACCCGCGTGGCCCTGAAAGAAGGCTCCCTGGTCGTCAACAGCTCACAAGGCGGTGGCACCAAAGACACTTGGGTTCTGGAAGCATGAGGAGGATCCCACCATGCGTTACGACGGCTCTCGCGCACAAAGTCAGCCCCCCGAACCACCGGACGACAGTACCCCGGCCGACCGGCTGGAACCACGTCTGAATCTTCACACTCCACACACGGAGTCTCGAATGCTTTCTCGCACCGCCGACCACCTCTTCTGGATGGCTCGCTACATGGAGCGGGCTGAAAACACAGCCCGCCTGCTTGATGTCAACTACCAGACGTCCTTGCTGCCGCAGTCCGACACCTCGGCGATTCAGGGCTGGAAGGGCTTGCTCGGCATCAGTGAATTGAGCGAGGAGTACCAGAAGCGTTTTGACAAGATCACCGCGCGTGACGTCATGAGCTTCATGGTCAGCGATGCCAACAACCCGTCCAGCATCCTCAGCTGTCTGCGGGCCGCGCGCGAGAACGCCCGTGCCGTGCGTGGCGCCCTGACCACCGAAGTCTGGGAGACCACCAACCAGACCTGGCTGGAGTTCAACCGCCTGCTGAGCACCGGCGCCCTCAAGAAGGACCCGGCCGAACTGTTTGAATGGGTGAAGTTCCGCTCGCACCTGTCGCGCGGCGTGACCTTGGGCACCATGCTGCAGGACGAGTCCTTCCACTTCCAGCGCATCGGCACTTTCCTGGAGCGCTCCGACAACACAGCGCGCCTCCTGGACGTGAAGTTCCACAGCTTGGACACCGAGTTTTTCGGGTCCGGTGCGGGCAACGAAGCCAAGGAAGTCGACTTTTACCACTGGTCGGCGGTGCTGCGCAGCGTCTCGGCCTTCGAGGTCTACCGCAAGGTCTACCGCAATGTGATCCGGCCCGAGAAGGTGGCCGAGTTGCTGATCTTGCGCCCCGACATGCCGCGTTCGCTGCTGGCCAGCATGAACGAAGTGGTCAGCAACTTGCGGGCAGTGGCCAATGACCAGAGCGACGACACTTTGCGCCGTGCTGGCCGCTTGCGGGCCGATCTGCAATATGGCCGGATCGACGAGATCCTGGCCACCGGCCTGCATGCCTACCTCACCCAGTTCCTGGACCGGGTGGGTGACTTGGGCTACGGCATCAGTCGTGACTTCCTGATGCCCGCCTGAAGCGGGGTGGCCTCAGCGCGAAGGCAGAGGTGCAGCTTGCACCAGTGACTTCGCGAAGTCCGTGCCGATGACCGTGGAGCCTGCGGCCGTCGGGTGGTTGGCATCCCAGAACAGGTACTTGTCGGGTCTTGCACACACGGGGCCAGGCACGCCCGGGAACACGGGGTTGTAGCAAGGTTCCGTCACGTTGTTGCCCTCGGCCGCAGCCTGAACCATGCGCACCTGGGAGTAGGTGTAGGTTTCAAACGTGCGCACTTGGGCTTGTGGATATTGCTTGGCAAAGGCTTTGAGCGTGTTGGTCAGCACGATGGCGAATTCGGCGCTGCGTGCCTTGGCGTTGACCAGATAGTTGCTCAAGGTCTTGTTGTGATCGCGCGCGGAAGGGGTGATGCTCAGGTCGGGCATTTGCGGCACGAAGAAGTGGCGTGCACCTCGCTGGTACAACTTGCTCATGCCCTTGTTGAGGTTGTTGGCGATCTGGTAAGTCGTCAACTTGTTGAAAATGTTGCCATCGGCGTAGTAGTCATCAGGACCTGTCCACAAGACGTACAAGGCGTTGGCATCCACGGGTGTTGTGGTGCTGGGCTGATTGTCCAGAAAGTCCTGGATCTGCTTGAGCATGCCTTGTTGCATGCCATAAACCGGCATCAGGTTGTTGGTGCCCGAGCGGGCCCCGGCAAAGGCGTAGTTCACCAAGGGAATGTTCAGCGCATTGGTCATGGCCTCGATCACCACGACGCCATCCGAGAAGCGCCCGCGTTTGCTGGGCGCGTCAGGCATGGCGCGGCCTCCGAAATGCTCGAGGCTGTCGGCCAGGTTGCCGGTGTCGCTCATGCTGTCACCGAACGAAATGGCCTGGCTGTAGCTGTTGGCGAAAACTTCTGACGGCGGCGTGGGTGCCAGGGGCAGGGGTCGCAACCGGATGGCTTGCTTGATGGTCAGCATGCGCAGCCCTTCGGAGTAAGGCTTCACTGCAGGGCCAAATGCTCCGAGGATGGTGTTCCACACCAGGGGACTTGAGCCAATGACATAGGCGGTCTCCGGCTTGAGAACAACGCTGCTGAGCTGGCCGGTGAGCGCCAGCGCCAGAGGTGGCAGTTGCTGAGCCAGTGCACCGGGCGATGCCATCAAGGTGGCGGCCGGGAACGCCCAGGCTGCCAATGTGCGTGTATTGAGTTCCATGTTTCCCTTTGGTTTGTAACGTGCGTTAATGTTACCCTGCAGAACAAAAAAGCCGAGCGATCGAGCTCGGCTTTTTTGCAGCATGTTGTGGGGGCTTATTGGGCGGGTGGCACGTAGCCTTGCACCTGGTCGCCACCACCACCAAAGAAGAACTGCTCCATCTGACGAGCCAGGTATTGGCGCGCACGTGCGTCGGCCAGGTTCAGGCGGTTTTCATTGACCAGCATGGTCTGGTGCTTGAGCCACATCTGCCAGGCTTCCTTGCTGACCTCGTTGTAAATGCGCTTGCCCAACTCACCGGGGTAGGGCGCGTAGTCCAGGCCTTCGGCTTCTTTTTTGAGGTGGGTGCATTGAATGGTGCGTGCCATGAGTGGGATGTCCAGGAAAGGTCGGTGGGTGGGGCGTTTTTCACGCACCCTCCAATGGTACGAGGATTGGTCGGGTCTGTTCAACCATGGGGTTGTTGGTAAAGCTCATGGGCGCCATCAGGTCATGGTGGTTTTCATGGAACGATACGAGGTTCCCTCAGGAGACTTTGGATGAAATGTGATTCATGGACCGCCATCGGCGTTCTGGGCGTGTGCCTCACCGTGGCGGGTTGTTCTTCGGCACCCAAATCCGCGCCAAGCCAGGCGCTGCTCGCATCGGTCAATCCAACTTGTGGTCTGACCACGGCGTCCAGTGGCGAATTGGGCCTGAGTTGCCTGCTCACCGGGCCCCTTGCGGACACCCAAGTGGATGCTGAGCGCCCGGGCAACACAGCCTGCAGCAGCGACAGTTTCTCGGTCTTCAAGCAAAACATCAGCGTGCCGATCTGGCTGGTGCATGGCCAGAAAGGGGATGAGGGGCCCTTGCGGGTGCGCGTCGGAGGCCGGGTGGGGCCGGGCACGCACGTTGGCAAAATTGGCAAGTCCGCTGGCAACGATTGCGATGCCATCGTTGGCCCGGTGGCCAATCTGGTGACCCACTATGGTGGTACCTATGTGGCCATGGTCGACAAAGCCCAACGGCCTGTTTGCGTGGCTCAGTCCCGTTTGATCCTGAGCACGTTCACCCAGAAGCTGTCCGTGGGCTTGTCGAAGGACATCAGCGGGGTCACACGCGAAAGCACCACCGATGCGATGCAGAAGCGGCTTGATCTGGAGGTCGCCACGCAGGTCAACCGGTATCTTCAACCTGGCAATGCCTTGTCCGAGGCCGCGATGAGCCGCCACGGCCGCTGTCCCGATGGTTTCAGAACCTTTGTCGGCAACTGAGCCGGCCCGGACTCGCCAACCTTACTTGAGTGGCTTGACCAGCACCTGCGAGCGTCGATCCCATTTGTAGTGGCGCTTGCGTGCTTCGGGCAACCACGTGGGATCGACCGGGGCAAAGCCGCGTTTGATGAACCAGTGCATCGTCCGCGTGGTCAGGACGAACAAGGAGGACGCCCCCATGGCGCGGGCGCGTTGCTCGATGCGCTTGAGGATGCGCTCGCCGTCGCCCTGGCCCTGCACATTGGGCGAGACGGTCAACGCGGCCATCTCCGCCGTGCCAGATTCCGGGTAGGCGTGCAGCGCGGCACAACCAAAGATCACGCCATCGTGCTCAATCACGGTGTACTGGGCCACGTCGCGTTCGATTTCGGTTCGATCGCGCTTGACCAGGGTGCCGTCCTTCTCGAACGGCTCGATCAGTTGCAGGATGCCGCCGACGTCATCGGGTGTGGCCTCGCGCAGGCTTTCCAGCTTCTCGTCCACGATCATGGTGCCCACGCCGTCGTGGGTGAACACCTCCATCAGCAAAGCGCCATCCACCTTGAAAGGGATGATGTGCACACGCTCGACCCCGCCTTCGCTGGCCTTGACGGCGTGCTGCAGGTAGAAGGCCGTGTCGGTGGGCTGCATGGGGTTGGGCAGGGTGGCGACTAGGCGCTTGGCATCGGCCAGCGCCAGTTCCTGGTCGATCTCGTCGTCGTTGTTCTGGGTGGCTTCCAGCTCCACCGCCTTGTCGGGCGCTTGCACCACGCTCTGCAGGATGCCGCGCACCTCGGTCACGAAGATCAGCTTGTCGGCCTGCAGGGCGATGGCGGCGCTGGTGGCCACGTCTTCCATGCTCAGGTTGAAAGCCTCGCCGGTGTGCGAGAAACCAAAGGGCGACAGCATCACCATGGCGCCGGTGTCGATGGCGCGGCGCACCGGCATCGCGTCAATCTTGCGGACCAGGCCGGTGTGCATGAAATCCACGCCATCCACGATGCCCACGGGGCGGGCCGTCACGAAGTTGCCGGAGATGACGCTGACTGAGGCCCCGGCCATGGGCGTGTTGGGCAGCCCCAGCGAGAAGGCGGCTTCGATTTCGTAGCGCAATTGGCCGGCGGCCTCTTGGGCGCAGTCCAGCGCCACCGAATCCGTGATGCGCATGCCGTGGCTGAATTTGGATTCCTGGCCCTTGGCGCGCAGTTGTTCTTCCAGCTGTGGCCGGAAACCGTGGGCCAGCACGATCTTGATCCCCATGGCCTGCATCAGGGCCAGGTCTTGCACGAAGCTTTCCAGCTTGCCGGCGGCGATCAGCTCGCCCGACAGCCCCACCACGAAGGTCTTGCCCCGGTGAGCATGGATGTGCGGTGCCACGGAGCGAAACCAGGGCACGAAGGTGTGGGGAAAAACCAGGTCCATGAAGGCGGGCAGCGGTCGAGCGCTTTTTTCTAGAGGGAGGGAATGCGAGCCGTAATGGTACGGGCAATGGGCGGCGCTCGGGCGACAGATAATCCCGTTCCTGTCCCGACCAGAGCGCCCACTCCCTTGCTGCCACCCATCACCTTCCCAGAATCGCTGCCCGTCAGCGGCAAACGCGCCGACATCGAAGCCGCGCTGCGCGAGCACCAGGTCATCATCGTGTGTGGTGAAACGGGCTCGGGCAAGACCACGCAACTGCCCAAGATCGCGCTCAGCATGGGGCGAGGTGGTTGGGGCCAGCCGCGCGTGCCGGGCCAGCGCGCCCAGCAGATCGGCCACACTCAGCCGCGCCGCATCGCCGCCTCCAGCGTGGCCAAGCGCATCGCCGAAGAGCTGAACACGCCGCTGGGCGAAGTCGTGGGCTACAAGGTGCGGTTTCAAGACCGATTGCAGCCAGGCGCCTCCGTCAAGCTGATGACCGATGGCATCTTGCTGGCCGAGACCCAATCCGATCCGCTGCTGCGTGCCTACGACACGATCATCATCGACGAGGCCCACGAGCGCAGCCTGAACATCGACTTCCTGCTGGGCTACCTGCGCCAATTGCTGCCGCGCCGGCCCGACCTGAAGATCATCGTCACCTCGGCCACCATCGATGCCGACCGCTTCGCGCAGCATTTCGCCTCAGCCAAAGGCCCTGCGCCAGTCATCATGGTGTCGGGCCGCCTCTTCCCGGTCGAGCAACGCTGGCGCCCCTTTGAAGACAGCCGCGACTACGGCCTGAACGAAGCCATCACCGACGCGGTGGACGAACTCTGGCGTGAAGGCAGCGGCGACATCCTCGTGTTTTTGCCCGGCGAGCGCGAGATCCGCGAAGCCGCCGACCAACTGCGCAAGCACATGGCCAACCAGCGCATGGTGGCCAACATCCTGCCTTTGTTTGCGCGCCTGAGCCAGCAAGAGCAGGACGAGGTCTTCCGCACCGGGGGCGCGCGTCGGGTGGTGCTGGCCACCAACGTGGCCGAAACCTCGCTCACCGTGCCCGGCATCCGCTACGTGATCGACGCTGGGCTGGCACGCATCAAGCGCTACAGCTTTCGCAGCAAGGTCGAACAGTTGCAAGTTGAGCCGATCAGCCAATCGTCGGCCAACCAGCGGGCAGGGCGCTGCGGCCGGGTGGCCAACGGCATCTGCATCCGCCTGTACGACGAGAAGGACTTCAACGGCCGGCCCAAGTTCACCGACCCTGAGATCCTGCGCAGCTCGCTGGCTGGCGTGATCCTGCGGATGAAGTCGCTGCACCTGGGCCTGGTCGATGATTTCCCCTTCATCGAGCCGCCCTTGCGCAAAGCCATTGCCGACGGCTACCAGTTGCTCAACGAGTTGGGCGCGGTGGACGAGGCCAACGAGATCACGCCCCTGGGCCAGACCCTGGCCCGTCTGCCGCTGGACCCGCGCGTGGGCCGCATGATCCTGGAAGCCAAGGACCGCCAGGCCCTGGCCGAGATGCTGGTCATCGCCTCATCATTGAGCGTGCAGGATGTGCGCGACCGCCCCATCGAGCACCAGCAGGCGGCCGATGAAAAGCACAAGAAGTTCGACGACGAAAAGTCGGAGTTCATGGGCACGCTCAAGCTGTGGAAATGGCTGGACGAAGGGCGGGGCGGCCACGGCAACCACCCACCTGGCGCCCCTGAACAACACAAGCTCAGCCACCGCAAATACGAACAACTGCTGCGCGAGCACTTCATCAACCCGCGCCGCGTGCGCGAGTGGAAAGACGTCTACACGCAACTGCACACCGTGGTCGCCGAACACAACTGGCGCCTCAACGGCAGCCCCGCCACGTATGAGCAGGTGCATTGCTCGCTGCTGGCTGGCCTGTTGGGCAACCTGGGCTGCAAGAGCGAAGACGAAGAGTGGTACCTGGGCGCACGCGGCATCAAATTCTGGAAGCACCCTGGCGCCAACCTGTCGAAAAAGCCCGGGCGTTGGATCCTGGCCGCCGAGCTGGTCGAGACCACCAAGCTGTATGGCCGGGGCATCGCCAACATCGAGCTGCCCTGGGTGACGCAACTGGGCGCCCACCTGCTGAAAAAGCAGATGCTGGAGCCCCATTGGGAAAAGAAAGCCGCCGAGGTTGTCGCGCTGGAACGCGCCACCTTGTATGGCCTGGTCATCTACAGCAACAAGCGCATCAACTATGGGTTGGTCGACCCTGCCATGGCGCGCGAGATCTTCATCCGTGAAGCGCTGGTCAATGGCGAGTGGGAAACCCGCCTGCCTTTCCAGGCCCACAACCACAAGCTGATCGCGCAGGTTGAAGCGCTGGAACACAAGTCGCGTCGGCAAGACGTGCTGGTCGATGACGAGCTGATCGCCGCCTTCTACGAAGCGCAGATCCCGCCCGAGGTCGTCTCTGGCTACACGTTTGAACGCTGGTACCGCCACGCCAGCCGCGAGCAGCCGAAGCTGCTGCACCTCACGCGTGAAGAGTTGATGCGCCACGAAGCCGCTGGCATCACCAGCAACGCCTTCCCCAAGACCGTGCGCCTGGGGGGCATCGACTGCGCCACGGCCTACCTGCACGAACCCGGTGATGCGCGCGACGGTGTGACCGTGACCGTGCCCATCTTCGCGCTCAACCAGGTGGGCGAAGACCGCGGCGAATGGCTGGTGCCCGGCATGCTCAAGGACAAGGTGCTGGCCTTGCTGAAAAGCCTGCATCAAAAGCCCCGTGCGCGTTTGGTCCCCTTGCCCGACTTCGCTGAAGTCTTCGTCCAGACCTCGACCTTTGCGCAGGGCGGCATGCTGGATGCCTTGCTCAAGGCCGTGCGCGATAAGACCCAACTCGACATCAAGCGTGCTGACTTCAAGCTGGAGCTGTTGTCACCCCACCTGTTCATGAACTATCTCGTGGTGGACGAGCATGGCCGCCAGTTGGGCATGGGCCGCAACTTGGCCGCGCTCAAGGCCGATCTGGGTCACGAAGCGCGCGGGGCGTTCCAGGCCTTGGCTGCGCTCAAGGCGCAATCCGTGGTGTCGGGCGTGGACGAGTCCTTGCCTGACTCAGAGGCCACCTCATCGAATCCCCGCTTCAGCAAGGCACCAGCCTCCGCGTCGTCATCATCGCCATCCGGCAGCCCTGCGGCCAAAGCCAAACCGCCGCAACCCCTGACCGATTGGTCCTTCGGCGAGTTGCCCGAGTTGATGGAGATCCAGCGCGGAGGCCACACCCTGATCGGCTTCCCCGCCCTGATCGACAAGGGCGCGCACGTCGAAATCGAAGTGTTTGACGAGCCTGATGTCGCGGCATCCAAGCACCGCGCGGGGCTGCGTCGCCTGGTCGCCCTGCAGATCAAGGATCCGCTCAAGTACCTTGAAAAGAACATCCCGGATCTGCAGAGGATGGCCATGGCTTACATGAGCCTGGGCACGTCCGACGAATTGCGCGAGCAAATCATTGACCTGGCCCTGGACCGCGCCTTCCTGCTCGACCCTTTGCCCACCAATGCGGCCAGTTTCAAGGCGCGGGTCGAAGAAGGCCGCACGCGCCTGAACCTGATTGCGCAAGAAGTGGCACGCCTGGCGGGCACGGTGTTGGTGGACTACGCGGCGGCGGTGCGCAAACTCAAGGACTCCAAACCGCCCAAGGATGTGCAAGAGGACATCGCCGCGCAGCTTCAGCGCCTCATGCCCAAGCGTTTTGTGGTCCTGACACCGTATTCGCAATTGCAACATGTGTCTCGTTACCTCAAGGCCATCACATTACGGCTGGACAAGTTGCGTGGCGACCCAGCGCGCGACGCACAGCGCCTGACCGAACTGCGACCGCTGGAGCAACGCTACACGCGGCGTTTGGCCGATCTCAAGGGCGTGGTGGACGCGCGGACCGATGAATTCCGCTGGTTGCTTGAAGAGTTGCGTGTCAGTCTTTTTGCGCAAGAGCTGCGAACACCGCAGCCTGTGAGCATCAAACGGCTTGAGAAAACCTGGTCACAAATCACGAATTGAGGCCTGCAGGGCGGACTGAGCCTGTAACGGGTTTTTCAACGATCGTTACGAATGGTCACCTTCAAATGCGCGTTACAGTTTCGTCGCCTCAGAATTCGTATGTCGGGTGATTTGCCCATCAATGGTTTGGAGTTCGTCGTGGATAGAAGTGTGCAAGTGCGTTGTTTGGTCTTGGCCGCGTCCGGCCTGGTGTTTGGTCTGGCTGGTGGTGCTGTTCAGGCACAAACCGTTTCGGTCACCGGTCTTTGGTCGACTGATGCCAGGGTGATGTTGAATGGTTTGGATTCTGTGGATCTGATGACCAAGTACCAGGCTCAGGTCGTTAGCACCTTGCCTGCGCCATTGAAGGCGCAAGCGCTTTCAACCTTGAATCAAACCAAGACGCGCGGCACCACCACCGTCTGCATCACGTCGCTGAATGCGGCCTCTGTTAGTACACCGGCTGCCATTTTTACTACCTTTTCGAAGATGAATCCCCGTTGCACGCTGGTGAAGGGAACAGGCACGGCCCTGACCCAGAACTACACGGGGCGCTGCGATGATCCAGCCAGTTTCACGGGCAATGTGCGAGGCACCATCACTCTGCGAGACAACCGGAAATCATGGGTCTCTGAAACCGTTGGTTTTGGCTTGGTGCCCAGCACTGCGCTGGCCGCTTTGAAGTTGCCCGCGAGCACGATGGTGCGCATGCAATCGTTCACGGCCAGCTATTTATCGTCCCCAACGTGCCCCGTCGCCACTGTTGCATCGTTAACGCCCTGATTTCAGGCTATAATAGCGATCTTGTCGGGGCGTAGCGCAGCCTGGTAGCGCATCTGCTTTGGGAGCAGAGGGTCGTGAGTTCGAATCCCACCGCCCCGACCAAAATTGAACAAGCCAGCAGATTTGATAATCTGCTGGCTTTTTTCATGGGCCTGACATCATCGCTGTGATGCGATTTGGGCAGTGCTGCCCAAGCGGTGTGAAATATTCACGCTTCGCTCTATCGCCATGCGAAATGCAAGATCGGTGTTTGGTAAGTTCTGTAACCTGCGCAAAGCGCGTTGGGCTGAAGGTCGCATACAGGTGATGCTTGGGGCATCAATCGCTGACCGTCTTGAGGGAAGCCGCCGCGCTAGGCCCTAAAATCCTGCCTTTACTGTCCGTAGCTCAACTGGATAGAGCAATTGCCTTCTAAGCAATAGGTCGGGGGTTCGAGTCCCTCCGGACAGGCCAGTATTTGTTGGTGGGCGCGCGTTGGGTGGTGAAAACATGGTCATCCATGTGAACCGAACCCATGCAGAATGGACGCAGTACCTTGTGGCCTTTCCAATTTTCATCCGGCGTTTCGCTGACCAGCATGTTTGCATCCATCAAGCGCATGATCTCTCCCGGCTCATCCAAGGGCGACGAGGGGCAGGTGTTGTCCAACTGGGCCAAGGCCGAGGGCTATGCCTATAAAACGGTGCGTGACAAGGACGGCGGTGGCCACGTGGTCCAGGCCGAGGATGAAGATTGGCGAGTGGAGTGGGGCACGTCGCAACGCTCCTACATCCGCGGCAAGGAGCTCCGGTTTCGCAGCGAAACAAAGCTCCCCCCCGATGTGCAGATTCTGGTGATCAGCCGGGTCTTGGCGCATGCGCTCGAGACCGAGGTCTTCAGCAGTTTCACCAATGCCATGCAGACCCAGGTCGACAACTCCTTGCCTGATGAAATGCGTTGGTTACCCATGCACCCACGCGTGACATTGACCGAGCCCGTGGTCCTGTCCAAGCGCTTCGTGGTGTTGTCAAACGCTGAAACCGTGGCCCGTCGCTGGCTGGACGACAACCTGCTGGCGGTGCTGGAAGATGCCGCCACCACCTGGTGGACTGATGCCTTGACCATGGTGGTCACCGTCAACCGTGGACGCCTGACCATCCGCATGCCGGGCCAGCCCCTTGAGGAAGCCCAGCTTCATGCTGTGGGGCGCTTGTGCTCCCAGGCTACGCGCAGCTTGAGGGCCGCAGCCCTCAGTTCATCGGCCGGTTGAGTTTTGGGTTTTCTCAACCCTTGCGGTTGAGGAACTTCTCAATCGCCTGGCCAGCTTCGGGGCGAAGCAGGTTGACCATGAACTGTTGTTTTTCAGCGTCCAGTTGCTGGCGCAGCGTGTGGGCCGGCGCCTCGTTCACCAACTCCTTGATGCTGGTCAGCACACCCGCAGGGGCCTGAGCCAGTTGCTCCGCCCAGATCAAGGCTTGTTCCAGCACCGTGCCCGCCGGGGTGACCTGATGCACCACGCCCCAATGCGCCATCTGCTGGGCCGAGATGGGGGTGCTTTGCCACAGCAGTTGCAGGGCGGGGCCGCGACCCAATGTGCGGGCAAGGTGCCAGCTGGCGCCACCATCGGGCGACAGACCCACTTGGCTGTAGGCCGATACAAACCGCGCATTCTCGGCCGCCACCACCAGATCGCAGGCCAATACCAATGACAGGCCGCCGCCAGCAGCCACGCCTTCCACGGCGGCAATCACCGGCTTGGGAAAACTGCGCAGCGCTTCGATCCATTGGTGAAAGGCATCGATGTGCTCGGCCACTTTGGGCAGATCATGCTGGCGGTTGTGGGTTAAACGCTGCAGATCGCCGCCACCACAAAAATGATTCCCCGCCCCGGTCAGAATCACCGCGCGCACTTCATCATTGGACTCAGCCACATTGAGTGTCTCTATCCCGGCCGCATAAACCTGGGGCGACAAGGCGTTCCGTGTAGCCGGGCCGACCAGGGTCATGATTTGCGTGGCGCCCACGCGTTCGGTTTGCAGTTCAGTGGTCATTCAATTTTGGTAATCGGTAACGAATAGCCGGGAAGTTCAGGTGCTTCCCAAGGCATGGAAGCGTTGGGCTTCATGCTAGAGTGAAATCTTGGGCCTCGCATGCACCGATATGAATAAATTCAACAGAATATCGGCCGCGGTTCTAGCCGGTATGGCGCTTTATGGAGCGTCTGGGGCATCCCACGGTTTGGGCTTCGGCCGGCCCACCAGTCGCGCCATTTTGGGCGAAACGCTCAATGTGACCGTTCCCATTCACGTGGAAACGGCCAATGACATCGCCAACGAGTGCGTCGCGGCTGATGTCTATTTTGGTGACGATAAATTGGCTGGGGCCGAGGTCACGGCCGTGCTGTTGCCAGGTTCTGGCAATGAGCGCGTGATCAAAGTGACCACGCGCAAGTTCGTCAACGAGCCAGTGGTCACGGTGTACCTGGCCGCAGGGTGCACGGCCAAGGTCAGCCGGAAATTCGTGGCGTTTGCTGATCCGCCCAGCGCGGTGTTGCCTTCTGCCAGTTTGAGCGAAATTGAAGCGCCTCCAGTGGCCTATGCCGCCAAAGCCGGCAGGGTGACTGTGGGCGGCCTGACTGTTGAAACCGGTGGCTCCACCATTGCGGCTGCGCCATCGGATGACGGCGAAGCCGCCCCCAGGGTGGCGCGACGGGCCAAGAAGGCCGATGCTTCAGGGGCCAAAAAATCTGCGGTGGCCGCGAAGGCTGGCGTGACCGGTGCCGATGCCCTGCAGGGCGCCCCCAGCATGGCATTGTCCCCACGCGCCCAGGCCCAAGCCGCCAAAGTGGTTGATGACGCCACCTTGAGCCGCCACCAAACCGGTGGTGCCGGCAAATCGGCTGCAGCGCAGGCCCAGCGCTCGTCGGGCGAACGGCTGATGCTGGACCCGGTGGATGCTGATGCCGTGATTCAGCCCAATCTGACGATGACTGCCGCCTTGCAAGGCAAGTTCGAGGGTGATGAGCCTTCTGCCGAGGTGCGCGAGCGGCGCGTTGCTGCCGCCGCATTGTGGCTGGCGATGAACTCCACGCCTGAGCAGTTGGCCCGAGATCAGCAACGCGTGCAAGAGCTTGAAAAGCGTCTGGCCAGCTTGAAGCAGGAGTCCGCTCAATCTCAGCAGCAGCTGGCCCAACTGAAAGCCCGCGTCCGGGAGGCCGAATCCGCTCACAACAACCCCACCCTGGTGTACGCACTGGGTGGCTTGGCTGCCTTGCTGGCAGCTGCGGTGGCGGTGCTGTTTTTGAAGGACCGGCGCAAAGGCGCGGGATCCGATTGGTGGAAATCGGACGCAGCGCCAAGCGCTGAGCCGACTGGTGACGACAGCGCCAACGCTTCACCCTTGGAGCGCACCTTGGCGCAATTCAAGCCAGGGCGTTCTGGTGTGGACGATGGCAGTCATGACACCACCCCTGCGGTCGCGGCACCAGTGGTTGCCGAGTCAACGCCGGTAGCCCCTGCGGCCGTGAGGGAGCCCGCTCCCACGTTCAACATTCCGGCGGCTGTCACTGCGCCAGCATCGCCGGCCGCTACCACCACGCGCACTCCACGGCCTGCGCTGCATGAGGCGCCGCGCGAGGTGTCGGTTGAAGAGTTGATCGACCTGGAGCAGCAAGCCGAGTTCTTCATTGTGCTGGGGCAGGATGATGCGGCCCTGGATCTGCTGGAAAGCCATGTGCAGAGCACCACAGGCGCCAGCCCGCTGCCTTTCCTGAAGCTGCTGGAGATTTACCAGCGCCTGGGCAAACGGCAGGACTATGAACGCGTGCAAGCCGAGTTCAATCATCGGTTCAACGGCTATGCGCCGGCCTGGGAGTCGGACCTGCTGCAAGGGCACAGCCTGTCGGAATACCCGGGCATCGTCGAGCGCTTGCAGGCCCTGTGGGCGGTGCCCGCCAAGGCGATGGACGTGCTGGAGCGCTCGCTCACCCGGCCTGATGCCGAGGTTGAAACCTTCGATCTGCCGGCTTACCGCGAATTGCTGTTCCTCTATGCCGTGGCCCGCGATCTGTCTGAGCGCGAGCCCGAGACCCGTGATGCGGTGGATTTGAGCCTGCCTTTCACCGATCCCACCATGGTGACGGTGTCCTCAGAGCCTGAGACCATCGAACCCTTGATGGCCACACGCCCGGTCAAGGCTCAACCCCATGCTCAACCGGTGATCAGCCTTGATTTGTCATTGGATGACCTGGAGCCGCTGGAAGCAACGGTTGACTCCCCGCCAGTCAGCAATGAAATCGAGTTCGAACACGTGGACTTGAACCCCAAGGCGCCGGACAAGACTTGAGCGGGACGGGCTTCACAGCCCGTGGTCGCTGCCGATGGTGGTGTTCGATCCAGGCTGCATGGCCTGCAGGATCAGCGGCCGGCTCAGTCGGTCTGAAATCAGCTCGGCGAACGCCAGCACGAACTGGCGCAGGTAGGCTCCCCGTTTGAAGGCCAGCCTGGCCATGTTGGGGCCGAACAGGTGCCCAACGGGGCGCCATACCAGGTCTCCTGGCGCCGCCATGGTGGGGTCGTCTTTCACGGCCATCTCCGCTACCAGGCCAATGCCCAGACCCAAGCGCGTGTAGGTCTTGATGACGTCGGCGTCGATGGCTTCCAGCACCACGTTGGGGGTCAGGCCACGTTGTGCAAAGGCCAGGTCAATGCGTTTGCGGCCGGTGAAGGAGGGGTGGTACGAGATCAATGGCTCGGCGGCCAATTGCTCCAAGGTCAAGCGCGGCACTTGGGCCAGTGGGTGGTTTGCGGGCATGACGACGACGTGCTGCCACTCGTAGCAGGGCAGCGTCACCAGCTCGGGAAAGTCGCTGAGCGATTCGGTGGCCAGGCCGATGTCGGCGGTTTCGTCCAGCACCATCTGGGCCACTTGCTCTGGCGTGCCTTGGTGCAGGCTGATGGCCACTTTGGGGTACTTTTTGCGCAAAGCTGCCACGGGCTCGGGCAGCACATAGCGGGCTTGCGTGTGCGTGGTGGCGATCGACAGGGTGCCGGTGTCTTGCAGGGCGTATTCGTCGCCAATGCGTTTGAGGTTGCCCACCTCGCGCAAGATCAGGTCGATGGACTTGAGCACATGCTGTCCGGGCTCGGTGATCCGCTTCAAGCGCTTGCCATGGCGCACGAAAATGTCGACCCCCAACTCTTCTTCCAGTTCCAGGATGGCTTTGGAGATGCCCGGTTGCGAGGTGTGCAGGGCCTTGGCCGTCTCGGTGAGGTTGAGGTTGCGGCGGGCCGCTTCGTGAACAAACCGGAACTGGTGCAGGTTCATGGGTGCTTGCTCATGGGTCAGTCGGGTTGGGCCAGGGACCAGGCGCTGTCGGCCAGGGCCTGGATCAGCAGATCAGTTTCGCCCACGGCGCGGCTGAGTTTCCACTGCACCTGAGGGTATTGCTCGGCCAGCTCGCTCATCAGCAGTGGCAGGTCTTTGCGCACGTGGCCGCCAGCCCCCAGGAACAAAGGCACCACGGTGACTTGCCGGCAGCCGGCATCGGCCAGGGCGGCGCCCGCCTCGCGCAGGGTGGGGGACATGAATTCCAGAAACGCCAGGCGGACCTCGGTATCGGCGGAGCCTGCCAGGCGCTCGCGCAACCGATCGGCCGCGGCCTCAAAGGGGCGAGCCCAGTTGGGGTCGCGGGCGCCGTGGGCGAATAAAAGGATGCCACGTGATGTCATGGTGTTCTGCCCAGATTCTCAACGGTTGCGGACCAGCCAGACAAAGGCACTCATCGACAAGCCCAGGTACACCAGGCTGGGCAAGGCCGCCGCGATCCAGGGCGTCCATTGGTGAAGGAGGCCCAGGTGGCTGGAGATGTGGTTGACGAGCACAAAGCTGATGCCCAGCATGACGCCGCCGAAGATCTTCAAGCTCATGCCCCCACTGCGCGCGTGGAGGTAAGCGAAGGGCAGCGCCAGGGCCAGCATCACCATGCAGACCAGCGGTGCGCAGGCACGCTTCCAGAATTGGATTTCATAGCGCTGCGCGGCCTGGGCGTTGCTGGCCAGGTGTTGGGTGTAGCGCCACAGGGACAAGGTGGACATGGTGTCGGGCGGCAGCACGGAGGCGGCCACGACCATGGGCGTCAAACTGCTTTGCCAGTCCATGGTCGGCAATCGGCGTTCATTGATGCCGGCGATGTCCAGGTTGGTGGTTTCGCCGGGCATGGTGAAGTGACCTGGCCAGCGGGTGTCGGTCACGCCTTGCAAATGCCACATGGAGCCTGCCTTGCCCCGGCTGATGGGCTCAACCCGAGCTTGTTCGGCCGAGACGCGCCGCACTAATCTCCCCAGGTGGTCGAACTCGAACACCCGCACTTTCCGGAAATGGTCCTGGCCTTCAGCCGCGCCCACATTGACGGTCACGGTGTGGACCTGGCCGTCGGCTTGCGGCGCGCGTTCGCGCAGCCAGGCGCCACTTTGGCCCAACTGGATGCCTTGTCCCTGGCTGAACTGAGCCCGGTGCAGCGACGCTTGGCGCTCCGCCAAAGGCATGAGCCAGTCACCCACGCCGACCATCAGCAAGGCGCTGGCCAAACCGATGCCGCCCAGCAGCCACAAGGCCCGCGCTGGCCCCAGTCCACCGGTGCGCAGGATGGTGAACTCGGAGGTCTGCGCCAGCCGGGCCAGTGCCAAGGTGGTGCCAATCAACAAGGCAATCGGGAACACATCGTAGAAGTGACCAGGCAGCTCCAGCACGCAGTCCCAGATGGCATCCACCAAGGTGTAGCCGTGGCGGCCGACGTCACGCAAGGCATCGACGAAGTCGGTGAAAAAGCTCAGGGCCAGGAAGGCGGCCGCCACGAAGATCACGGCCGCGATGATCTGGCTGTACAGCAGGCGCCTGACCGTTTTCATGAGCGCCCCTTGATGAGGGTCACCAGGCCGCCGTCGCGCCACCAGATGCGCGCCAGGGCCAGCAAGGTCAGCAAGCCGTGCACGCCCAGCAGGCTGGTCCAGGTGCCCAGTTGCTGGTTGGTCACCCAGGTTTGCGTCATCGACAGCAGGTTGAAATAGATCACGAAGACCAGCAGCGCAAACACCAGGCTCCAGTTGCTGGAGCGCCGAGCGTTGCCCGAGGCCAGGCCCAGCCCTACCAGCATCATGTTCAAGGCCGCCCAGACCATGCCGATGCGCCAGACCAGCTCGCCCTGCATGTCGGGGGCGGCTGAGGCCAGCAGGTCCAGCGTGGAGGCGCTGCGTGCGGCTGGGAGGCCCTCTTCGCTTTGTTCAGTTTCGCCCACCAGGATGCGGGCCGAGTCAAAGCGGGACAGCACTTTCTCCCCCGTCTTCAAATCGGTTTGGGTTCGCTCGCCGCGCATGAGGTTCAGGTAACGCTGCCCTTTGACGGTCTCCAACTGGCCTTCCTGCGCGGTGATGACGGCCTCCTGGCCGTTCTGCGTGAGCACCATGAAGACGTTTTTGCCAACACGTTCGCCATCGCTGTGGCTGTCAATGAAAAACACCCGGCTGCCGTTTGATGAACTTTGGAACTGCCCTGGCTGCACGCGGGCGATGTCGGACCGCTTTTCGTAGCGCTCCTTCAGCAACTGGGTTTGGGACTGTGCCCAAGGCCGGGCCACCAGCACCAGCAAGGCCACGCTCAGCAGCACGGGCCAGCCCATTTGCCCCAGGGGCCGCAAAAAGCTGAACTGGCGGGCACCGCTGACTTGCCAGACCACCATTTCGCTTTCGCGCCAGAAACGGCTGAGCACGGCGACGACCG
>Ga0209841_1000040_pt1 | contig 28944 bp, 19 predicted proteins | sample GWRWT4_30Apr14_FD_187185 | JGI IMG/M metagenome (GOLD analysis project Ga0209841, IMG submission 187185) | Sand microcosm microbial communities from a hyporheic zone in Columbia River, Washington, USA - GW-RW T4_30-Apr-14 (SPAdes) (version 2) | ecosystem: Engineered > Artificial ecosystem > Sand...
CACCCTGGTAGAGTAAACGCACTGAAAGAATCACTTGCTCCTGCACGACGGCTTGTGTTTTATCAACAACCGCCTCGACCATAATTTGCGGATTTGTTTCCAATACCGTTGTTGTGCTATCGCTGGTTTTGTTAACGTTGATCGTAATGGGCTGGCTGCGTAAATTTTTCAGACTGATGGCGGGAATGATCAGCTCTCCCGTTGATTTTGGCATTAAGGTCAGCGTCCAAACGGTTGACGATTGACTCTGCCCGTTAATAATTTGCAATTGGCTGCTACGGCTTTCGTTAAGCACCTCAAACGATTGATTGAGAACTGAATAATCCGGTTGACTGAGCAAGCTTGAGTCATCCACTTTAAGTTTTAACTCTAGACTTTCACCTTCTTCGAGCACATAACGATCGACCTGGGCGCTGAAATCTGCTGCCTGCACGGATGCCATGCAGCAAAGGGCTAAGAGAAAAACCAGAAGTTTTGAATAAAAGGCTGTTTTTACCATGTTTGTTCTGGCACCTGGGTTTGTTTGCGGCGGGATTCAATAAAAAACTTTCTGCGTAACAGTCCGCCGGGTTCGTCAGGAATACGTCGCAACCATTGATCCAGTTCCTGCTGCTTTTCTTGTGCGCTCACATCAGCCTGCTCGGATGCGGATTTTTCGTCTGAACTTGTTTTGGTGTTCGATTCAGATTTAGAAGGGTTTGTTTCTTTTTGTGTTTCAGCTTGAGACGATTCAGATTCTGAGTTCGATGGGGTGTTGTTTTGTTGTTCGGACGGCTTTTGACTGTCAGCAGTGTTTTGATCAGAAGACGGTGATTGCGTGTCATCGCTGTTGGTTTTTTGTTCTGAAGGATTGCCTTCCGAGCTTTTGTTTTGTGCGGCGTTATCGCGGGTCGCATTTTCTTGCTGTGAGCTATTTTCACCAGGTTTATCGGCTTGTTTTCCGTCCTGATTCGGTGATTGAGCGTTATTTTGTTTTTGTTGCTCCAGTAATTTTTTTACCAGATCACGGTTAAATTGTGTGTCTTTATTGTCGGGACGCATTTCTAGCGCTTTTTCATACAAGCTTAGGGCCGCTTCCAGTTGACCGGCTTTTGCCTGCGCATTGGCTTGATTGTATAAAGCATCAGCATCATTTTTCTTGGTGAACTCTTGGTAGGCGGCTTCAAAATTACCCCCTTTATAAAAACTGCTGGCCTTCCATTCGGAAGAATTAAATGTTTTTGCGGCAGATTCGTACTCACCCTTGTTATAGAGTTTTTGGCCTTTTTGATCCGGTGTTTGCCAGAGTTCAGACCATTCCATGGCGTGGGCAGGGCTGGGGGATAGCGCTGAAAATGACAACAAGCCCAGCAACACCAGACCCAACCAGCCGCGCCGAAAGGCCAGACTGGCAAAAGGTAAAAGTAGCAGAACCAGCCAGGGGCCTTCTTCTTGCCACAGATCAAACTGCCGTTGTGTTTCCTGATATTGATCATTCTTGAAATGGGTGTTATCAGTGCTCATCAGTCGTTTGATGTCGCTGTCGTCATTGCTTAAATCGCTGTACTGCCCCTTGCATAGTGATATCAGTGGATCCCGATTCAGGGTGGGGATGACGATGGTATGATTTTTATCCCTAAAATAGTTGCCGCCAGGCAGCTTGATGGGCGCACCTTTGGCGGTGCCCACGCCCAATAGGGACAGGCGATAGGGCGTGTTTGCCAACGCTTGTTCCATCAGTGGAATCTGCTCTTCTTCGATGCCATCGGTAATAAATAAAATAGAACCCTCAGTGCTTTGGGCGTTTTGCAATAATTCCAACGCTCTGCTCAGTGCGGCGACAGCATTACTGCCCGGCACCGACATCAGTTCCGGGCCCAAGGAAGGCGCTAACGACAGAATGGTTTGGGTGTCATCAGTTAATGGAGAAACCACATGTGCATCACCGCTGTAGACCACCAGACCCGTGAGGCCTTCCTGTCGGTATTTGAGAATATCCATCAGTTTGTGTTTGGCACGTGCCGCACGGTTGGGTGCAATGTCGGTAGCGAGCATGGAAAGTGATAAATCGAGCACAATCACCTGGGCATCCATACGTTTTTTGACCGCTTGCGGCAGCTGCTGCCACACCGGGCCGGCAAGTGCAATCACGGTGATTAACCACACCAAGGTCAGTAACACAAGGGGAAACCGATGAGCGGATTTTTCCTCCCCCAGCAGCAACAGGGGCAGCAAGTCAGGGTGGATAAGATTTTGCCACGACGCGCCGGCGCTTCTTTTTTTTGCTAAGCGCCACAACAGAATCAATACCGGAAGCAGTGCAAAAAACCAGTACGGTCGCAGGAAATGAAATGAATTCAGGTCGCCAAAATAATTCATCGCACGTCAAACTCGTTGTTAGAACGAATGGAGCTTCGATTTAAAGACCAGGGCAAGTCGGCCATCGCCATAAATAGACTCAAAATAAAAGCCAAGCCCAGGGGCCAGAAATAAAGCGCTTGTTGCGGACGCAATAATTCGGGTTCGTGTTCAAGCGGTTCAAGTTGATCTAACAGTTGATAAATACCGAGCAGATCCTCCGTGCTTCGTGCCCGAAAATAACGGCCACCCGTTAACGAAGCAATGTCTTTTAACATGGCTTCATCCAGATCACGTGAGGGATTTTTTTTATAAGCACCAAACGAGGTGCCCAGCAAACCGGGAACATTCATTTCATCAGCACCCACACCCACCGTGTAAATGATTAAACCTTTTTGTGCAGCGAGTTCTGCCGCTTTACGTGGACTCAGATCACCGGCGGTATTGGCACCATCGGTCACCAGAATCAGTACTTTTTTCTCGTTGGCTCGGTGCATTAAGCGTTTTAAACCCAATCCGATGGCATCGCCAATGGCGGTGCCATCGCCGGCTATACCAATTTCAGCTTCATTGAGCAGCGTTTTTACGCTCGTGCGATCAAAGGTGAGCGGGGTTTGCAGATAGGCCTGGCCGCCAAATAAAATCAAACCCAAACGGTCGCCCACCCGCTGTTCAATAAAAGGGGTGATTACTGTTTTGAGTACGGTGAGCCGATCAACCGGTTTACCTTTGAGCGTTAAATCTTCTTCCTGCATACTGGGTGAAACATCCACCGCCAGCATCAGATCGCGTCCGCTGACAGGCACTTCCACCGCATCACCCACCCACACGGGGCGAGCTGCTGCACTGATCAGCAAGATCCAGATCAGCATTGCCAGTAAGCTTTTCCAGCGTGTGTTTTGTGATGTCAGTTCAGTCTCGGGAAGCGCCTGTTGAAGTTCACTAAAAAAGGGGGCAAGTAATGCTGATTGTGCTTGTTTTTCTGCGGGTGACAATAAAAACCGCACCAACACTGGCAGTGGCAATAATAGAAAAACCCAGATCCATTGAAAGGAAATCATTGGTGTTTTTTAATCCATTCTTTTGTTATCTGTAGCAGCCGACTTGCAGTGGTTGCATCCAGCGTCTCTGGCTGCGGAGCAAAACGATTATCCAGCAAACGCCGCCCCAGTTCAGTGTTAAATGCATTCATGCCGGCTTTGTTATCCATAAAACAAAGCCACTCTTTATCAATAAGTCGGGCAATATCACTGCGTGGATAGGCACTTAAAGCGGTTCGTTTAAGTAAATTTACCAAAGACGATTCCAGTGAGCGGTCTTTCAACAGCGAATAACCTGGCTGCATGTAGCCTTGTTCCAATTGAACGAGAGCTTTGAGCGCGGCGCGACGATAAGCCTGTTTACGGTAGCTTTTAAGCCCGTAATACAGGCCAAGGACCAATGTTAATAGCAGAGCCGCGCAAACTAGCCACCAACCCAATGCCGGTGGCCAGACACTGATCGCTTCCGGCAAATGAATATCTTTGAGTGCAGCCAAGGGATCGACGCTATTCATGCGCGTGCCTTGCGTGCACTGTTGCCCAAGGCATTACGCAGCAGGGCAAAATAGTTACTTTCGGTACCCAGTTCAAGTAAAGGCACCGGGTAGGGACGCAAGATGTCGACCAGGGTTTTCATCCGTTGCGTGTAAAGTGATTGATAGGCCTCTCTGGCTGCTTTGCTGTTCGTGCTAAGACTCATGCGCAAGTGACCTTTGCCGAAGGTATAGTGTCCGGGTGGAGGTGCCTGTTTTTCCAAGGGGTCACTAATTAAAAAAGTCATGACGTTATGGTGTCGAATAATGTCGGTCAGACTTTGTTGAGCTGCGTTATCGAGGCCATAAAAATCACTGATGATACAGATTAAACTGCCCGGACGGATAACACGCTGGAGCCGTGTCAGTGCCTGGGTCAAGGCGCTGCCACCCTCAGCCGATTGGGCTGCCTGCGACAAAAGGCTTTCCTTTGACAGCGCACGGTTGAATTTTTCCAGCCCATGCAGCAGGTGCAATACGCCCTGTTTGCCGCCCTTGGGACGGTATTCCTGATGCGCCAAGTCTGAAAAAATAAAACCACCGACACGGTCATGATTGGCTACAGTGGCCCAAGCCAGCCATGCGGCAACCTGCGCGGCGACCACCGATTTGAACCTTGTCTGACTGCCAAAAAACAGACTGCTTTTTTGATCGACCAGAAGATAAACCCACTGCTCGCGTTCTTCACGGAATAATTTGGTATGAGGGGTGCCCGTTCGCGCTGTTACACGCCAGTCAATACTGCGCACCTCATCACCGGCCTGGTAAAGTCTGACCTCGTCAAAATCAAGCCCGCGTCCACGAAACGACGAACGATGTGATCCTGCCATGGCTGCCAGTGTTTTTTTATGGCGTGCAAAATTTAACGGGCAACTTTCTCTTCGAACTTCGATTAATTGCTCAATTGACGTGTAGGCACCTGTGTAGTGAGACGCTAATGTCATCGTTGAGGGCGTCATAGTCAGGGCGCCGTGACACGATTCAACAGTGCATCAATCAATGCGTGTCTATCCATACCGCGTGCTTCTGCTTCGAAGCTGATGCCAATGCGATGTTGCAGTGCATCGTGCGCAATAGCCTGAACATCGGCCGGGGTAACAAAGTCACGGCCCTCAAGCCAGGCAAGTGCGCGTGAACAACGATCCAGTGCAATGCTGCCACGTGGACTGATGCCATAGTCTATCCATGAAGCCAGCGCCGCGTCATAGGCCGCCGGTTTACGCGATGCCATGATTATTTGCACGATGTACTCTTCAATTTCCGGTGCCATGTAGACGTTTAATACATCCTGACGCGCCAGAAACAAGGCATTTTGGGGTAATTGCATGCCTTGACTGGGCGCGATTTTATCCTTGTTTTTGGCTTCGTTGCGCACCAGGGCGAGAATTTTATGTTCAGCGGCTGCGTCCGGATAATCAATGCAGACATGTAACAAGAAGCGATCAAGCTGTGCTTCCGGCAGGGGGTAGGTGCCTTCTTGCTCAATAGGATTTTGCGTGGCCATAACCATAAACAATTCAGGTAAGGCGTGCGTGGTTAAACCTACACTGATCTGACGTTCGGCCATGGCTTCGAGCAAGGCAGATTGCACTTTGGCGGGTGCGCGATTAATTTCATCGGCCAGAATGAGATTATGGAAAATAGGGCCAGGCTGGAAGGAAAATCCACCCTCCTGGGCACGGTAAATATCAGTACCGGTCACATCGGCAGGGAGTAAGTCCGGCGTGAATTGAATACGGTGAAAAGTGCCTGCAATGCGTTCAGCCAATGATTTGATGGCCTTGGTCTTGGCCAGACCGGGCGCGCCTTCCACCAGCAAATGGCCATCTGCCAGAAGGGCAATGAGTAAACGATTTATTAACTTTTCTTGCCCTACGATAATGTTTGATAGTTGTTTTTCCAGTTCGAGAATATTTTCCCTTTGCGACATAACAACCTGCTTTGTAGTGTGTTAAAAAACGGACTCAAGGTTTCATAAGCACCGTGTATGATAGGGGCATCTCCTAACTAATCAAGTCTCCATTAACGAATTAAGACATCTACCACGTTTTTCATTCTTTCGTTTGCAAACAGGCGTTTTTTTCATATGCAATGCCCTGGAAGATTGAAGTTATCTTCTTTAGATATTTTTTCACGTAAGCCGCTGAACCCGCTAAACTTTCAAAGGCCATCCCGCGAATGTTACACGTCAGGATTGCAGCTCAAGCTAACTGTTTTTTATATGCCACATAACAAAAGCGGTGAAATCGTCCGTTAAACGCCCTGAAAATGGATGAAACATTCGCCTGTTTGTTATGCTTTTATCAAAACAAGTATTACCACGATCGGTTTTCGACAAGGATTTTCATATGGTAAACAACCTTCAGGATAGCGGTTATCAGGAATTTATCCGTCAACTCAGCAATTTGATTACCGCACGTATTCATACGCCTGAGGCTGATCTTATTGCTGACTTTGCAAACAACTATTATGCCAATACACAGTTGTCAGAATTACTCGATAAATCGCTGGATGACACCTATGGCGAGGTCGTTTCAACCTGGCACTTTATTCAGAATCTCGATCGAAAAAACACCAAAATCCGTATCTTTAATCCGACAGTCGAAAACGATGGCTGGCAAACCACGCACACCGTGCTGGAAATCCTGACGCTGGATATGCCCTTTATCGTTGACTCAGTACGTATGGCGCTGAATAACCATGCGATTGCCATACACTCCATCATCAATACGGTGTTTACTGTTGAGCGTAGCGGGACAGGTCAAGTCCTGAGCGCCGTGCCTCATGATACCCATGCGCATCAAGGCGGCATACAGGAAGCCATTCTGCATATTGAAATTGTCCGTCAGAGCAATGAATCAAAACTCGCGCTCTTGCGTCAGGAAATTCTGTCTATTCTGGCTGAACTCAAGGTAGGGGTGGCTGACTTCCCCAATATGCTGACGCAACTTGAACAGGTTAAAGAGAGTCTTAAACAAAAAGCGGATTGCATCGATAACAACACCGTGCCTTCGGTGATTGAATTACTGACCTGGTTAAGTGAGGAAAATTTTACCTTTTTGGGTTATCGAAAATATGCGCTGACAAACGAGGAAAAACGTATCTCGCCCATGAAGGAATTTGATTTGGGCATTATCAAAGTCAATACACAGGTTGATCTGCTTGATGACATCGATGTGTATTCGGCCATGCAGGATCAAACACTGGTTTTTGCCAAATCGTCCACCCTGAGTCGCATTCATCGTCCCACCTATCCAGAAATTATTATCATCAATGATTACGATAAGACCGGGCAGCGAATTGGCGAACATCGATTTTTGGGGCTCTTCACCGCAAAAGCGTTTCAGGAAGACCCGGCCCGTATTCCATTAATAGGGGAGAAGCTGGCACAGATCATCGAACAAACCGGCCTGGATAAAACAAGTCATGACTACAAACAATTAAAACGGATCATTTCAACCTTGCCACGGGAAGATTTGTTTCGTGTTAATACCGAAGAACTCTTTAAAACCATCACCGGTATTTTGCATATCAAGGAACGTCCCCGATTAAAACTGTTTGTGCACTCCGATCCATTCAAACGTTTTGTGTCGTGTATTATCTATGCACCCCGGGATTGTTACAGCACCGAGATGCGAATTAAATTCCAGACCATTCTTTGCAAGGTATTTGAATCAAACGAAATTAATTTCTCGACCCAATTTTCAGAATCGATTCTGGTTCAGGTTCATATTGTGCTTAAAGTCTCACCGGATAAACCCATCGACGTTAACACCGCCGATATTGAGCGGCGGCTGGCCGATGTTTATCGCACCTGGGAAGACGATTTGCAATTAGCCCTTAATGAAGTGCTGGGCGAAGAGGAAGCCGCCGCTGCAAATGCCATCTATTTACATGCCTTTCCTGCCAGTTATAAAGAAGATTTTTTACCACGCATGGCGGTTGCTGATATTCGTCACATGGCCACTATGAATGAAACAGCGCCCATGGATTTGAGTTTCTACCGTGCGGTTGAAGATGCAAGTGGGTTATTCCGTTTTAAATTATTTCATCTGGAAAAAATAATTCCTTTGTCCGATGTTATACCCGTGCTGGAAAATCTGGGTTTGAAAATTCTGGGTGAGCGTCCGTATGAAGTACGGCGAAAAAATAACTCGGCCATCTGGATACATGATTTCTCGGTGCGTTCGTATATCGACGAAGAAATCAACATTGATCATATAAAAAATTGTTTTCAGGCCGCCTTTCGTCAGGCATGGAAGGGCGCAATTGAAAATGATGGTTTTAACCGTCTGGTGATTGGTGCCCAATTAAGCTGGCAAGAAGTGATGTTGTTGCGTGGGTATGCAAAATACCTTAAACAAATTAATTTCCCTTTTAGCCAGAATTATATTGAAGCGGCCTTGGGAAATTATCACTTCATCACGCATCAGTTGATTACGCTGTTTAAAATCAGATTTGATCCTGATAAAGAAAAAAACAGAAACGCTAACGAAGAAACATGTCTCACCTTGCTGTATGCAGAACTCGATAAAGTCGAAAATCTGGATGAAGATAAAATTCTGCGTCGTTTTGTTGAAGCCATTATGGCCACCGTTCGCACCAATTATTTTCAGTGGTACAAAAACTCGCCTGAAATGCCGTATTTATCGTTAAAATTTGATCCGGCGAAAATAACAGATATTCCACTGCCACGTCCCATGTATGAAATTTTTGTTTATTCGGCCCGTGTTGAAGCGGTGCACTTGCGTGCAGGAAAAGTAGCACGCGGAGGTTTACGCTGGTCTGATCGAAAAGAAGATTTTCGCACCGAAGTGTTGGGACTGGTCAAAGCTCAGCAAGTCAAGAACTCCGTTATCGTACCGGTAGGCGCCAAGGGCGGTTTTGTCTGCAAAATGCTTCCCGTCACCGAAGACAGAGAGCTTATCAACAAAGAAGTGATCGCCAGTTATCAATTATTCGTTTCCGCCTTGCTTGAAATTACCGATAATTTAAAAGAGGGCATTGTTGTTCCCCCGGATAATGTGGTCAGAAAAGACGGGGATGATCCTTATCTGGTAGTTGCTGCCGACAAAGGCACCGCGAGTTTTTCGGATATTGCCAATCGTATTTCGCTGCAAAAAGGTTTCTGGTTAGGTGATGCCTTTGCCTCGGGTGGCAGTGCCGGTTACGATCACAAAAAAATGGCTATTACGGCACGTGGAGCATGGGTTTCGGTGCAAAGCCATTTCAGGGAACTCGATTTTAATATTCAAAAACACCCGTTTACGGTGATTGGTATTGGCGACATGTCCGGCGATGTTTTCGGCAACGGTTTATTGATGTCGAAAAAAATAAAATTGGTCGCTGCCTTTAACCACATGGATATTTTTATTGACCCCACGCCTAATGCTGAAAAAAGTTTTGTTGAGCGCCAACGTTTATTTGATTTACCTCGCTCCACATGGCAGGACTATAACAAGGAACTTATATCAAAAGGGGGCGGAGTCTTTTCACGTAAAGCAAAATCCATTGCCATTTCACCCGAAATGCAAAAATGTTTTTCAATTCAGGAGGAAAAACTCACACCCAATGCATTGATCTCTGCCTTGCTAAAAGCGCCGGTCGATTTGATCTGGAATGGCGGCATCGGCACCTATATCAAAGCGACACGCGAACAACATTTTGATGTGGGCGATAAAACCAATGACGCCGTGCGCGTGAACGGCAGCGAGGTGAATTGCCGCGTGTTTAGTGAAGGTGGCAATCTGGGAATCACCCAATTGGGGCGCATCGAAATGGCCATGAAGGGGATTGCACTGAATGCCGATTTTATCGATAACTCGGCCGGTGTCGATTGTTCGGATCACGAAGTGAATTTAAAAATTCTGCTCAACCATATTGTTGCCAACGGCGATATGACACCCAAACAACGTAATGAGTTGCTGGTTGAAATGACTGAGGAAGTGGCTGATCTTGTATTGCATGATAACTACCGACAAGTGCAGGCCATCAGTTTTAATGAAAGTTTGTCTGCCGGACGTTTGGACGAATTAAAACGCTATATTCATTATCTTGAGGGTTTAGGCAAGCTCAATCGCGTGCTGGAATTTCTTCCCGGCGATGATGAGATGAATGAGCGTAAAAAAAGCGGGCGCGGTTTAACGCGCCCGGAGCTGGCCATTTTGTTGTCATACAGCAAAAACCTGTTAAAAGAGCAGTTGCTTGAATGCCACCTTCTGGATGACCCCTGTGTGGCTGTTCGCCTGGAAACAGCCTTCCCTAGAGTGATTACCAGCAAATTCAAAAAACAACTGTACAATCACCAATTGCGTGAAGAAATTATTGCTACACAAGTTGCTAATTCCATTGTTAATGACATGGGCTTTACCTTTGTCTTGCGTATGCATGATGCCTCGGGCGCTGAATCTGCCGATATCGTGAAAGCCTATATCATTTCCCGCTCTATTTATCAGCTTGATGAATTATGGAATGAAATCCAGACACTTGATTATAAAGTCAGTGCACAGACACAACTTAAAATGATGACTGATATTTCACGGGTGATACGACGTGCTACGCGCTGGTTTTTGCGTAATCGACGAGGCACCCTGGACGTTCAACAGGTCATCGATCATTTTCAGCCAAAAATAAACGAAATCAGTGCCAATTTATTGCATTTCATTCGGGGTGAATTAAAAGAAAACTACGAAAACAGTATGCAGGATTTGTTGCAACAGGGCGTGCCCGATGCACTGGCCAGCAAAGTGGCGTCGATTGCTGCCATGCCGTCTTTTCTCGGCATGATTGAAGCGTCAGACATCACACACAAACCCTTGCATGACGTTGCTACCTTGTATTTTATGCTTGGTGATGAATTACATCTGCACTGGTTCAGAACCCAGATTCATACCTTGCAAATCAGTAATCATTGGCAGGCGCTGGCCAGAGAAACCTACCGCGATGACCTCGATTGGCAACAACGTGCATTAACCGTCAGTGTGCTGCAGACTGAAATGCAATCAGACCTGAGCTTGCAAGAACGGCTGCAGGTGTGGAAAAAATGTTATAAATCGTTACTGAATCGCTGGAATCTAATGATCAATGAACTTAAAGCGGGCAATGTGCAAGAGTTTTCCATGTATACGGTTGCCTTGCGAGAGCTGCTTGATATTGCCCAATTCAGTGTTCACTCCTGTTTAAATATCCAGTTAGACAGCGATGAAAAAGATAGTCGTTGATCTGAATATCAGCACTGAGCAATACCTGCGCTGGTATCAGGGCAGTGCCAAAACCGTGACAACACAGGCGCTTGATGGTCGGCGCGTGTGTTTTCCCGCGAATATTTTACAGCCTTATGTGACTCACTCAGGGATCAAAGGTCGATTTGCCATTAGTTTTGATCTTAAGGGAAAATTTTTAGCCATCGACAAAATCCAGAGTTAACGTGCTTAATATTTTCATCAATGGCTGCTTGAAGTAATGAGTTAAATCCATTCGCTTTTTTAGTTACAATTCATCCCTTTTTAATGATTCATCCGCAATTCCTGTTTTGGAATCGGTGAAGCACTCAAAGAACGCAAGCGCAAAGATATGCCAATAAACGTTTATCTAAAAACAGTGCGCTAAACGTAAGGATGATGTAATGAATTTCCGAAAGGATATTAACGGCCTTCGTGCTGTAGCGGTTTTGGGTGTGCTATTTTTCCATTTTCTTGGCGACGCACTGCCGGGTGGCTTTGCTGGCGTTGACGTATTTTTTGTTATTTCCGGTTTTTTAATGACGTCAATTATTGTAAGTGGTGTAGAGAAACAGCGTTTCGGCCTGTTTAATTTTTACAAAGCCCGTGCAAAACGTATTATCCCTGCATTAACGGTTTTATGTTTTTTCTTACTCATCATGGGCTGGTTTTATCTGCTGCCTGCCGATTACAAAACCTTGGCTGCACATGTTAAACACAGTCTTTTATTTGATTCCAATATCCGGTTCTTAAAAGAAAGCGGGTATTTTGATGAAGCGTCACTAGAAAAATGGTTGTTGCACACCTGGTCACTTTCGGTGGAATGGCAGTTTTATTTATTGTATCCGCTGGTTTTATTCCTGCTGACTAAAACATTTTCATTACGCGTTGTGCGACCTTTTCTCGTGATTACCACTACGATATCACTGATGTGGTGTATTCATATTTCCACGCACTCGCCCAGCACCGCATTTTATTTGCTGCCTACGCGTGCATGGGAAATGCTGCTGGGTGCTTTGGCTTTTCTCTTCCCTGTACAGTTTTCCATTGCTCAAAAGTGCTGGTTGCAACGCGGAGGGCTGCTTCTAATTCTTTTATCTTATTTTGTGTTTTCAAACCTGACCCCTTGGCCAGGTTATTTCAGTTTGCTGCCGGTATTAGGGGCATTTCTTGTAATTTTTGCACAACGAGAACAGACAGGGCTGCTGGAAAATGATCTGCTCCAGTGGTTTGGGCGTATTTCCTATTCCCTCTATTTATGGCATTGGCCCTTTGTGGTGAGTTTGAATTATTTGGGAAAAAGTAGTGACCCTTTTTTTGTGGTCTCAGCTATTTTACTGTCAATTGTCATGGGCACCCTAAGTTATCAATTGATTGAAAAAACAAAAAGTACTCAGACAAGGCAGGGGGGCTGGATCCATGTTGCCGCCTATCTACTTGTATTGCTTACAACGCTTGTGGTGCAGGACAAAAATGGTTTCGACACACGTATGAGTGCTGAATTCAAACAACTCACCGCCGATCATGTCATGCCAAGGCGTGAAAATGGGTATTGTTTTTATGACTTTGATATCAGACGCTCAACAGCCTTGCCCATCTCAAACAGTGGCTTGCACTGTCTATTGGGCGATCGTTCAAAACAAGCAGATGTTTTGCTGTTCGGTGATTCCTTTGCCGGACAATACGAACCTTTTTGGGATGAAATCGGCAAAATCACAGGCAGTGCTATTAATTCTGTTAGCACCAACTGGTGTTTTCCATCAACAAAAGATGTTTTTGCCGGGCTGACAGCGAGCCCGGCCTTTGAACAATGCAAATTAAATCGCCAGTTCTTGCGTGATAACATGCACAACTACCAAGTCGTTATTTTCGCTGGAGCATGGGGCGACATTAAACGATTTGGTCAACTTAACGATGCGCTGGATATGATTCAAATGGCATCGAAACAGGTGGATAAGGTTATTGTTATGCCTTCACCCGTGCAATACGACACCAATGTGCTCAAACGTGCGCATCGCAGTTATTTTTATGGCAGCGGTTTTGATATTAAGAACTATAGCCAAACCAGGGATGACAACGCCAGACAGGCGCATGACGCGATAAGGAAAAACGTGGCTGCACTTGAAAACGTGTTATTTATTGAAAGAGATCAACTGTTGCCGGCTTCTGGCACTTATGAAAAACACGGTCATATCCTGCCTTTTAGTCTTGACGGCATGCATATTAGCCTGGAAGCCTCCTTGGAACTGGCCCATCTTTTCGAGCAGACGACGCTATTCAAGGATGGTCTGAAAATATTTTTTTCTCGCACAGAGCCTTATGCAAGTGAACGCACTCGTTTACCTGCGAACCTTGTGCAAGGTAGCAATAGCACAGGCTTGGAACAGCAGTAAAATACAGGCATTTTCTGATATCACTTAATAACATCACACGGATCGGGTAGCTGAAAATGGGAAAAAAAATAATCCGAATGCATCGCGGCAGTACTTCTGGGCAACCATCGGGGGTACTGAGTTCCAATCCGGTCGCGAATCAAAGCAAAATCAATTTAAGCAGTTATAGCAAAGACTATTTCAGCCATGTGGCCGACTTCAATTTTGCGCATATCAATGCCTATCGCACCCAGGATAGAATTCTGTGGCTGGAGATAAACGGTTTGGCAGACCTGCAACTCATCCGAACGATTGGTGAAACATTCAAATTACACAGTCTGGCACTGGAGGATGTAATCCACGTGCACCAGCGACCCAAAGTGGAGTATTACGATGATTTTATTTACATCGTAAGCCGTATTGTTACCACACAGCATGAAGATGCCGAGCAGGTTTCAATTTTTGTTGGTCATAATTTTGTCATCACGTTCAGGGAAACTGCGGGCAAGGAATTCGAACCCATTCATGAACGTCTGGGTAAGACCAATGGCCGGATTCGGGAGTCGGGCAGTGATTATCTGGTCTATATGCTGCTGGATATTGTCATTGATGGTTACTTTGATGTGCTTGAAGAATACAGCGAACGCGTCGATGAACTGGAGGGTGCTGTATTAAGGCAGCCGCAAAAAAATCTGATCAACGATATTCATTTTCTGAAACATGACCTGCTTACACTGAAGCGATTTGTCTGGTCGCACCGTGAGCTGCTTAACTCCTTGCTCAGGGATGATTCGCCGTTAATACAGGAACACACGCATGTTTATTTTCGTGACATCTACGACCATATTGCGCAACAACTCGATATTGTTGAAACCTATCGCGATATCACCTCGGGATTGATTGATGTGTATCTATCAAACATGAGTACACGGACCAATGAAATCATCAAGGTATTAACCTTTATTACCACCATTTTTATGCCACTGAGCTTTATAGCCGGTCTTTATGGTATGAATTTCGACCGACATTCCCCCTGGAATATGCCAGAGTTGGGCTGGCGTTATGGTTATTTCTTCGCGCTTACACTGATGCTGAGCTCAACCTTGGGACTGTATTTTTTCTTCAAGAAAAAAGGCTGGATTGCTTCGTCAAAACGAAAGACAAGGGAATAGGGTGCAACATACAATTCAAGCCATATATTCAATTACAAGCCATATATTCAATTAATTTGAGGGTCAGATGACAAGCTTTGAACGCTATTTAACGCTATGGGTAGGTGGTGCAATTTTGTTGGGTGTTGGCTTGGGGACTTATCTGCCCGATTTTTTCGCAGCCATTGCCAGTTTTGAAATTGCTCACGTAAATGTCGTTATTGCCGTGTTTATCTGGATCATGATTTATCCAATGATGATTCAGATTGATTTTGCAGCGGTGAAAGATGTGGGCAAAAAACCGCAAGGTCTACTACTGACCGTTGTCATTAACTGGCTTGTAAAACCCTTCACCATGGCGGCCTTGGGCTGGTTGTTTTTTGAAGGTCTGTTTGCGGATCGGGTCAGTCCTGAAACGGCAAAAGAATATATTGCAGGCATGATTCTTTTGGGCGTGGCGCCATGCACGGCTATGGTATTTGTGTGGAGTCAGCTCACCAAAGGTGACCCTAACTATACGCTGGTGCAGGTCTCGGTGAATGATTTTATCATGATTTTTGCATTCGCACCCATTGCAGCGTTTTTACTGGGCGTGTCAAACATCACGGTGCCCTGGGAAACGCTGCTGCTGTCAACACTGCTGTATGTGGTTTTGCCACTGACAGCAGGCGTTTTCACGCGTCGAATATTACATAATAATGTGGGCGCCTTTGTCAGCAAGTTAAAACCCTGGTCAGTGATTGGTCTGTTGGCAACGGTGGTCTTGCTGTTTGGTTTGCAAGCCGAAACCATTATCAGCAAACCACAACATATTCTGTTGATTGCCATACCGCTCATACTTCAAAGTTATGGCATATTTGCGATCACGTATCTTGCCGCAAAACGCATGCACTTGCCGTACAACATTGCAGCGCCAGCGGCCTTGATTGGTACCAGCAATTTTTTTGAATTGGCAGTAGCGGTGGCAATTTCCTTGTTTGGGCTGCACTCAGGTGCGGCCTTGGCCACCGTGGTGGGTGTATTGGTTGAAGTCCCGGTGATGTTGTCACTGGTGGCTTTTGCCAATAAAACACAGGGCTGGTTTAAGCCTGAACAGGTCTAAACGTGCTGATCCTGTCCTTCCTCTTCCCTGCTACTGCAATGCGCATAATGTATATTATGTTAAATCATAAATATCCAACAATAAGCTAGTGTTTGTAATTTTGTAATCAAGCCTTGCGCTCCTCTAAATGATGCATTGTTTTGATTTTTGCTCTCTGAAGTAATCAATTCCTAATCCTTCTGTCTCTTAATGGGACGTGGTAAGCATAAATCAGCTTATTATATTCATAAGCGATACATTACAAGCAAATCAGGTATAATGCGCCCGACCTGGATAGATGCTTTGTATTTCAGCATCAATTTTTACCCTTCCATAAAGTTCCGTTGGGAATATTTCAAACTAAATTTTTTAGTTTTTTCTTAAATACCGCGCAACAAGAAATCACATATTTTTAACGCCGTATCTGCAAGCGTAGTAATTTTTCAACAGCTTGTTAGCCTTTATATTGAACCTCCAGCCTGGATCAGCTCATCGTAATAAATGTGACCCCGAAGTTTTTGACCTGTTTGAGCAATGTAGGCAACTACAAAAAAATAAACGCTGAGCCATGATAAAACCAAAAAATTATTTTTGTACGGCCTCTCTTATTGCTACTTTCTACGAAAATGTAGCACACCCTATTGTTACGCAAACCCTCTAATTTTCTGTTCATTCTTTTTCTGAAATAGAAAGTCACAGTCATAAAATGTTAGTATTTAATAACTTTGTAATTGTCGTTAGTAATTGGCGCATTAATTGCTTTTTAAAACATGCTGGCAGATTAATTTTAATACTATTAACTAACGCGAAGGATAAATGATTGTATGAAAGTAAGTATTTTCGGTTTGGGTTATGTTGGTGCAGTGTGCGCGGGTTGTCTGTCAGGTCGTGGCCATCAGGTCATCGGTGTTGATGTGTCGGCACATAAAATTGCATTAATCAACAATGGTCAGTCGCCTATTGTTGAGCCCGGTCTCGAAGAATTGCTGAAAAATGGAATTAAATCCGGCTTGCTTAGGGGCACTACAGACATTGAGCAGTCGGTTATCGAGACCGATCTCTCCATGATTTGCGTGGGCACGCCAAGCAAGTCTAACGGAGATCTGCAGCTGAATTACATAAAGGATGTATGTCGCCAAATTGGTGCGGCCATGGCTCATAAAAAGGCACGGCATACCGTGGTAGTACGTAGCACGGTGTTGCCTGGCACTGTCAATAACGTGGTCATTCCAATTCTGGAAGAGTTTTCAGGCAAAAAAGCAGGCGTGGATTTTGGTGTTGCCATGAACCCGGAGTTTCTGCGTGAAAGCACTGCGATTCTCGACTATAGCTCACCGCAGATGACTGTTATAGGTGAAATTGACCAAGCTTCAGGAGATATTCTTGCAGAACTCTACGCGGATATTGACGCTCCCGTTATCCGAAAAACCATTGAAGTGGCTGAAATGATCAAGTACACCTGCAATGTATGGCACGCCACGAAGGTTACCTTTGCCAATGAAATCGGCATTATTGCCAAGGCATTAGGTGTTGATGGGCGCGATGTTATGGATGTGGTCTGTCAGGATAATAAATTAAATCTGTCTCGTTATTATATGCGCCCTGGTTTTGCCTTTGGCGGCTCATGTCTGCCGAAAGATGTACGTGCCCTGATGTATCGCGCTTCGCAACTGGATGTGTCCTCCCCTTTGATTGACTCGTTGATGCAAAGCAATGATCAACAGGTTCAGCGAGCATTTGACATCATTGCCAGTTATGGCAAACGTAAAATAGCGCTGTTAGGTTTGGCGTTTAAATCGGGAACTGATGATCTACGTGAAAGTCCCCTGCTTGAGCTGGCTGAAATGCTGATCGGTAAAGGCTATGATCTGAAAATTTTTGACCGCAATGTGGAATATGCACGAAAGCACGGCGCCAATGGTCATTTTATTAGTGAAATAATTCCGCATATTTCCTCAAAATTAACCAACAATCTAAGCGATATGATTGAATATTCAGACGTGATTGTCATAGGCAACGGCGATGAGTTATTCGAAACCATAGTGCATAACGCGCCGGAAGGGAAACAAATTCTTGATCTGGTGGGCTTCATGAAACAATCCAGCGACGGCATTGTTGAAGGTATTTGTTGGTAATCAGTCTATAAAAACACATTGAGCGTCACGAGTTGCTTGTTCATGGACACATTAAATAAATCACTCTCCAGCATTAATGCCTGGCTCATTTTTGCACTGTGCCTGGCATGTCTGCTGGCTATTGTGCCAAAGGCCGTGCTGGATCCTGCCTCGCATGAATTTATTTTCCTGATTGGTGGTATAGGTCTGTGGCGCTACGGGGTTGGTTTTACCCATTTTGTCCGTGGTATGTTTTTTTTGTATCTGGTTTTTCCCTGGTATCGCCGCAAAGCGCTGGCTTTAGGTGATTCGGCTGCGCCCTCAAAGATTTTTTTGATGGTGACAAGTTTCAGGATCGATGCAAAAACAACGGCGATGGTGTACGACTCTGTGATTCGCGAGGCCGTTAACTGTGCTTATCCAAGTACGGTTGTTGCGTCGATTGTAGAAATGTCAGACGAACTGATTATCAAAGCACTTTGGCAGAAAATAAATCCACCCGAGCGCGTCACGCTTGATATCGTACGAATTCCCGGCACTGGAAAACGGGACGGTCTGGCCTATGGTTTTCGTGCCATTTCTCGTGCCATGCCTGATGACAATGCCATTGTTGCTGTAATTGATGGCGATACTGTGTTGACGCCCGGCGTGGTTCGTAAAACAGCACCTTATTTCAAACTTTTTCCCAATGTGGGCGCCTTGACAACCAATGAATTCTGCGAGGTTAAAGGCAGCCATATCATGAGCGAATGGCATAAGCTGCGATTTGCGCAACGCCATGTCAACATGTGCTCCATGAGTTTGTCGCATCGCGTGTTAACACTGACTGGGCGCATGTCGGTATTTCGCGCCAAGGTCATTACACAAGCTGATTTTATTTATGATGTAGAAAATGACGCTTTAAACCACTGGAGACTCGGACATTTCAAATTCCTCACCGGCGACGATAAATCCAGTTGGTATAGTTTAATGCGCTTAGGCTGGGATACATTTTATGTACCCGATGCCACCATCGTTACCGTTGAGCATCCACCTGATTCACGTTTCATGGTGGCCAGTCGCAAACTCATGTTCCGTTGGTATGGCAATAATTTGCGCCAGAATAGCCGTGCTTTGGATTTGGGTGTTTCAAGACTCGGTTTATTTACCTGGTATGTATTGCTTGATCAGCGTATTTCCATGTGGACCAGTTTGTTAGGCCCCTGTGTGGCTATTTTAGCCGCCATAAAATATTCGGCTATGTATTTGGTGATTTACGTTTTGTGGGTGGGTATTACACGCTCATTCATGACGCTCATGTTATTGGCATCCGGGCATCGTGTAGGCCCTTTGTATCCACTGATCCTCTACTACAACCAGATTGTCGGATCGCTGATGAAAATCTACGTATTTTTCAGACTTGACCAACAATCCTGGACGCGCCAGAGCACCAAACTCACAAGAAATATCGGTGGTTTTCAAACCTGGTTAAATCGCTGGTCGTCGGTCACCATGACATTTTCAGCGGCGAGTATATTCGCTGCGCTTGTATTGATTCTCGTGTAATGCCGCTTTTATAAACAGAATTTAACAGGATTTTTATTATGATTGCTAGCAACAAAATGACCATCGTGCACGAGTCCGAAGCACAGCGTCAGCACGCTCGTGTTCGACTGCCTGCCACATTTGAATTTGCCGACAGCAAAAACGTTTTCAATGTACACGAGCTCTCAGCCAGCGGACTGAGCCTGGAAAATAATTCGCTTACTTTAAAAATTGGCCAGATGGAAACTGGCATATTGCAATTCAATATGGACGGTTTGCTAATCGGCTTGCAGCTGACATTGCAAGTGAAAAATATCGACTCAGTTAACGGGCGCCTTGGATGTATTTTCCACGAGATGGGTCAGCAGGAAATAAACACCTTGCGTCATATGATTACCTCCTATCTTGCCGGCGAATTGATTACAGCAGGTGACGTCATTAATACCCTGCAACGTGATAATTTTACTAAAGCACGTAAAAAAGGGGGCGATGCCGCTGATGAGCACTTTTACGCAAAAGCACGCGCATTGGCGGGCAGTGTTTTTGTATTCATACTGGGTTTGAGCGCATTTTCCTTTGTCAGCAGCGCCTTGTATAACCTCTATTTTGTAACCAACGCCAAAAGCGCGTTTGTTGATGCCGCCAGTATTAATGTCACACTGCCACGCACAGGCACGTTGCAGAGTCTCGTTCCTGAAGATGGTCGTGTCGTAAAAGGTGCGCCTATTGCGAATTTTTCATCGTCCATGCTTGATGTACTAAAAGGCCATCTTGATGCGAATGCACTGCAAGGTGAGCAAATTGAACGTCTGATTGGCACCACCTTAAAAGGCACCATTACCAGCCCCTGCGACTGCACCGTAGTAAAACAAGTTATTGCCGATGATCAAACAGCTAATAAAGGGGATGTTGCATTTATTCTTGTACCAACTGGAGAAAAAGCACATATTTCTGCACGTTTCAGTTATAACAATTTAGATAAACTGCAGCCAGGGGGAAACGTGGTGTTGTCAATAACCGGGGATAGTCAGCAACAAAAAGGGACTATTCGTACGGTAATGGTTGACCCAAAAAATCCGCAGGAAATTATTGTCACTATTGATACAGAATCAAAACTGGATGCGTCTTTCGCACAAAGACCGGTCCATGTCAGTATTGGCTCGCCTATTAATATCCATTTATTCGATCGTATTCATGCACGCATGCTTCCGGAGGCGTGATGTTGTCTAACGCGGTCAAAGGGTGTTTCTTATTAGCAGCGAGTCTTCTGCTCGTAGCGTGTCAGGTAGCTGATGTAGGCTTGGGTCGTCAGCTTCTTGCGCAAGGCAATAAAGACGCGGCGCTTTTGAATTTCCAGACACTGGCCGAAAAGAATATTCCTGAAGCACAAGTGGCTGTCGGAAATTTGCAAGCACTTAGTCATAACAAACGTGAGCAAGCGTCGGCTGTGCAATGGTACCGAAAAGCGGCACCGCACAGTGAACGTGCCAAAACGCAGCTGGGAAAATTGTTAGCACGAACAAAACCGAAGGGTGATGCCTCACTGATTGAAGCTGAACACTTGTTAAAATCGGCCTTGGAGCGAGGCGATAACAGTGCCCTGCCACCACTGATGCAACTGTATGTAAGCTACGGATATTTATGGCCTGGTGTTCAGCCTGATCACTATATTGCAAAAGCAAAAGCCATCGGCATGCCTCAGGCCTATATCGCCGAAATTGAACTGTTTCGCCGCCGTGGTCAGTATCAACAACATTGGATTGATATTGAAAAAACATGTCAGACGCTACTCGCTGTACAACCCGCCTGTTATGCAGAGCTGGTAGCTGTACAACGATCACAAAAAAAACTCCTGGCCATAGAACAAACTGTTGCAGCCACTAAAACGGCCTTTACCCTGAATCAAATAGATGCCTTGTCAGTTGACCGGGTTGCCCGGGCCTTGGTGAGTCCGGAGTATCCAATTCCCCAGCCACAGATGGCCAAATCCTTGCTGGAATTAATTGTCCCCACCTATCCTGATGCCTGGCTTTCACTGGCACGTCTGCAGGTGCAGTTTTCATTTCTTGGCGATGCGGACAGTTTGCAAAAAATCTTGGACAAGGCCATTGCTAACGGCAGTATTGATGCACATCTTATTTATGGCGATTTGCTCATGACCGGCAAGGTTTTTCCAATGAATCCCTCTGAGGCCTACCGTCATTTGTCTGTGGCAGCGCCCTACTTGCCCAAAGCCGAATATTTGCTTGGTTCAATATATAAAGAAGGTTTGTTAGGTGAGGCGGAACCCGGTAAAGCCTTTCCGCTCTTGCTCAGTGCTGCAAGACGCGGGGCATCACAGGCTGACTTGGCTTTGGCGCGTATGTTCAGTGAATCAAAGGGCGTCAAGCCACAACTTGAGTATGCGTGGGCGTTTGCATCGCTGGCGAATGAAAAACAGCATCCCGGCGCCCCTGTCTTGCTGAGTGAGCTTAATGCTCGCCTGCCGGCAAGCCGATTGCTTGCGGCCAACACCTATTACCTACGTGAAAAATCCTATCGTTCTGCATTGCCATCAAAGCTCGAAAATACTCAAGAAGACGATGTCAGTAGCGCCTTTACCGACAGCGATATGATGACAACGGATGCCTTACCTAAAGAGTTTACTAATGAATAAATTTATTCTATTTGCTGTGTTGTTGCTGAGTTTCACGGGCTCAATGTGTTGTGCTGCGGCCGATACGGGCCTGCAAAGCAAAATGAGTCTGGAAACGCTGAACAATGCAGACTTGGGTGGCGCCCGAGGTGGTGATATCAACGCTGCCGCACTCGATATCAAACCCTGGATCTACTGGCAAAAAAATCTATGGCGCGCCTACGGTATGGCCGAATTTTTTGGTGCAAGTGACAGGGTCGAGTATGAGTCATCAGGATCAAACCCAAGCACCAATGGATTTATGGGTATTCGTGAAGCCTGGGTCGATTACACCGGTTTTACGCCCTATCCCGGTGAATACCTGCGCAGTGGATTGCAGCGAGTCAGAAGCGATGACGGGCTTTGGTGGGACACAGACATAGAAGCCAGCCGCTGGGTGTTTAATACCACGTTGATTGACGCAGAAATTGGTATAGCACAACGCCTTGCACTCTACCGCTCGGATAAAAACGATGTGCCTTATCAGGATGATCATCGTCTGCATCTGTTTGGCAAATACAGATATCAGTGGCGAGCGGGGCATTGGATTTCTGCGCGATTTCATCGTCTTGACGACAACAAACCAACGCCCCTCTTCACCATACATCCTACACAGATCAAAGACACTTATACCAATGTGCAATGGTTAGGCATTGAGCTGGACAGCGATTACTACCATCCCAACAGGCAGCGAGCACTTAATTACCAACTCAGTGCCGTGATGATGGATGGCCAACACCTTAAAATGGGACAGCAGCGTTTAGAAAAAAATATCGGCGGCACAATGTTTGAAGCGCTGTTGCGCTACCGTATCAATCAATGGCAAGTAGGTGCAGCAACAAGCTTGAGTTCCGGTGAAATTACCGCAACGAGTGACAACCTTTTTCTGCAGACAGGGCTCGAAAGCAACCGCTCCACTTTTACCGGCACACGGGCGCGTATTTTTCGTTTTGGCGAAGCCTATCGGCCAAGTCTAGGTAATATCAATGTATACAGTGTATTCGTATCGTTAACGCCTATACCAGCAAGTGATATCAGCGTGGTGTATCACAGTTTTACCCGTCGTAATGCGCTTGCGCCTATAGTCAGTGCCGTGCTTGCTGATCAAGTCAATGGTGAATCAGATCTTGGTCAGGAACTCGACCTTGTTTTTTCGTGGTATTTGAACAGTGGCGTGCTATCACCTGAATGGGCTTTGGATGACCGGGCGTATGTCCGGCTTCGTGGCGGCATGTTTGAGTCAGGCCCCGTGTACGACAAGGGAAGCCGCTTGATACACCTGACTGGCGAATTTGTCTGGTTATTATAAGGGCGACAAAATGTATAGCTATATTCCTAACATTAATGTTAAAGCAGGCCGGGGGTATTTTTACCCTGTGTTGATGCTGTGTTGTTTATTCCTGATGCTGAATGCAAGTCTGCTGCATGCGGACAACACAGACACCCCGCGTACTTATAGGGTTCGAGCATCTGACCCGGATGTTTTGAGACTCGCCGCCCCTAGTTTGCCCGCGTTAGAGCGTTACTCACGACCTGCCATCGAAGCAAAAATTGATCGAAAAAAAGCAGCACAGATTTCTCTGAAACGCATGATAAAACAACCTACCCTGGAAGACTTTACGGCCGGTGGGCGATTAAGTGAATGGGCTACGCGTCAGTTTAGTCAGCCGCAGGCTATTTTTATTGAAAATGGTTACGCGGATATTCGTTCCGTAGCAAAAAAAATTGATAAAAAATATCTGGAGGAAGTTCAGCCGGGTATTTTTATAGCACGTTTGCCTATTGTTGTAGGCCAAGGAGCCACTCTGGAAGTGGGTAAGAACATAAAATCATTACGTCTTTCGGAAGAACGCGGGGCCTTTCTGGTGAACGATGGAACATTGTTTCTTATTGGCACCAAACTGGAAGGATGGCGTGAATCAATACAAGCGCCCGCCCAGTTTGTTAATAAAAAATCCTTTCGTCCCTTTTTGGTTTCGTGGGGTGGCACAGAAATTTATGTGGTCGATTCCGCTATAGAAAGTTTGGGTTACCACATGAGTAAATCGTATGGTTTCACGATTACCCAATATACCTCGGATTTAAAAGCCAAACAAAACCGTAACAAGCCTACAGGGTGGATTATTCATTCGAGTTTTAAAGATCTTTATTACGGATTTTATTGTTATGAAGCCGTCGACGTGGTCATTATTAATAACACCTACCAAAATAATGTGATCTATGGAATCGATCCCCATGACCGCTCATCGGGTTTGATCATTGCGGACAATGACGTATTCGATACCCAGCAAAAACACGGCATCATAGTCTCGCGCGAGGTAAATAACAGTTTTATTTTTAACAATAGAGTCTACAACAACAAACTCTCGGGCATTGTGATTGACCGTAAGAGCGAAGGTAACGTAATTGCCTCAAACTGGGTCGCCGAGAACGGTTCTGACGGCATTACACTGTACGAAAGCTCAAATAATCTCCTGTGGAAAAATGTGGCGCTGGCCAACAAGCGGCACGGTATACGGCTCAGAAACAGTCTGAATATCAAGCTATACAACAATGTTGCCCTATCTAACGAACGCTATGGAATCATAGGTCAGATCAAGGATTTATCAGACACCGCACGTAACTTCAAATTGGACAGCTACAAATCCGAAATTTCGATGACTGTGGTGGGGGGTGGTTTGATGTCGAATGTACGTGGTCCCTTATCCATTGACCGCCCTGTCGCATTGCAAATGTACGGCATTGATTTCCGGACACCCGACAATCGCCATGGTGTGCAGCTCACGGGAGTGCTTAACGAATTCCAGGATCCAATTCTGGATATTCTTTTTAAACAACGTAAGGCCGTTATTGTTGAACCTGTTTTGTCTGCTGTGAAACTGAATTAATTTTCACAAGGGAGCGTTGTTATGGTTTTTTCATCGAATGCATTTTTATTTTTGTTTTTGCCATCCTTCATGGCGCTGTATTATCTGACACCAAAATCATTAAAGAATTTACTCATTCTTATTGCCAGTTATGCATTTTATGCCTGGTGGCGTATTGATTTTCTGGCACTGTTTATCGCTATTACCTTGTGGAATTACGGCATAGCCAAAATGATTCACAAAAAAGGTATTCGCAGCCAAGCGGCCTATCGGTGGCTAACGCTTGGTGTGATCGTTGATTTATCCACGCTGGGTTATTTCAAATATGCCAATTTTGGCGTTGAAAGTTTTAATGCGATTATAAGCAGCCTGGGTATTCAGCCCTTTGAAACAGCACCTGTTCTTCTGCCTATTGGTATTTCATTTTATATTTTTCACGCCATCAGTTACATCGTTGATGTTTACCGGGGCGATGCCGAACCCACACATAATTTAATTGATTTCGCCGCTTTTGTTGCATTGTTTCCCCAGCAAATTGCCGGCCCTGTGTTGCGTTACAAGGATCTTGCCCATCAATTTGTTGAGCGGACTCACAGCCTGGAAATGTTCTACTTGGGAAGCATTCGTTTTATACAGGGTTTTATCAAAAAGGTATTTATTGCTGATTCGATTGCACCTTTGGTCAGTAGCGGTTTTGGAATGGACACATTAAGCACCGGTGATGCCTGGGTCACTGCCCTTGCCTACACCGCGCAATTGTATTTTGATTTTTCCGGCTACAGCGATATGGCGATTGGTCTGGGTATGATGATGGGCTTTCGTTTTAATGAAAACTTCAATCAGCCCTATGTAAGCCAATCAATCACCGAGTTCTGGCGACGCTGGCATATCAGTCTGTCGAACTGGTTGCGGGATTATCTCTATATTCCATTGGGCGGCAATCGCCAGGGTGTGTTTAACACCTACCGTAACCTGTTTTTAACCATGCTGCTGGGTGGTTTCTGGCACGGTGCCAACTGGACCTTTGTTTTGTGGGGGACATGGCACGGTGGATGGTTGGTCATTGAGAAATATTTTGGCTGGGGAAAAACACCTTATTTTCAGCTTCACCGTTTAGTACTGACATTTTTTCTGGTCGTGCTTGGCTGGGTGATGTTTCGTGCAGAAAACGTGACATCAGCCATGCATATGTATGAAGCTATGTTTTTATCCTTTGATTTCAGTCTAAGCGCCCTTTATGCAGCGCAGATCAGCCTGTTGCAACTATCAACGCTGGTGCTTGCGTATTGCGTACTTGTGTGGCAAGGGGCACGGCATTCAGATGTTAAGTTCACACAATTACCTTTCTTGTCTCAGGGCTGGGCATCACTTGCTTTATTGGCACTGTTTGGTTTGTCGCTGATGAAACTCTCGGCGGATTCATATTCACCTTTTCTGTATTTTCAGTTTTAGGTCGCTCGTATGCAAAGGATCAAACAATTCTCCTTCATCACACTGTTTATATCCATGCTAGTGATTCCGATGGTATTGACCTTGCCACGAGTGATTGGTTTTGCTGTGCCTGAAACCAAGTCCGTGCTGAACGGCGAACTCACCCGTGTTTTCGAAAAGTTCGTAGATGATGAAAATGCCCTGAAAACCTTATCAAAAAACCTGTGGGCCGCAATTGACTATACCTTGTTTAACGAGGGCCGCCAGGGTGTTGTTATTGGCACAAAGGCTTGGCTCTTTACTGACGAGGAAATCGATCCTGTTCGTCACAGTGAAATGAATTATGCCAACAATCTGCACACTATTTTTGATGTGCAACACACCTTAGCCCAAAAACAAATCAAGTTACTCCTTGTGATTGTGCCGGCAAAAGCGCGTATCTATGCCGACTATTTACCACATAACACGCACCCGGATGCCGCACACCAGGCATTGTATCAGCGCGTACAAAATGATGTGAAAAATGCAGGCATAGCCAGCAGCGATGCACTGCCTGCCCTCTTGGCGGCTCGTGAGCATGAACAGGTTTTTCTTCGCACCGATACGCACTGGACTGCGTACGGGGCCTCGGTTGTTGCCGACACAGTCGCCACCTTTATTAAACAAGCCCATTGGATCAACACAAACAAGCAACACTACCGCACCACAATACATGAACAAAAAAAACATCAAGGCGATTTACTTAACTATGTACCCTTAAGTCCGTGGTTCGATTTTATGAACCCATTTTCAGATTTTGTCATCGTACAAAAAACAACAATGATGACTGATGAAAATACACCGAATGAAAACACACTGTTTGCAGATGCCCGCTTAGCTGTGACGCTGGTTGGCAGCAGTTACAGCGCAAACCCCTTATGGAATTTTACCGGCGCTCTGCAGCAAGCCATTGGCACCGAATTAATGAATGTTGCAAAAGAAGGCCAAGGACCTGTTAAACCGATGTTGGATTATTTGCAGTCGGACGATTTTCATAATAATCCGCCTCAGGTCGTTCTATGGGAATTCCCTGAGCGGTATTTATTAATGTCCCCTGCTAGCAATGACAAAAAGTAAGCGATTAATCACTGAATAAATAACAAAGGAGTTTTACTATGGGTTTACAACAACGTGTATCTTGGCTGATGGTATCTGCCTTTTTATTTTTTTGTCTCAACGCACAGGCTAATGAGGATGCTCTGTATGGCCCCACTGCACCGGCAGGCTCTGCGTTTATTCGTATGGTAAATTTAAGCGCACACGACTTGACCGAAATCAGTGCAGGCAATGAAAAATTTCGTTCCGTAGGCGCGTTTTCCGGCACGGCTTACAAATTCATGTCACCCGGTAACATCACTATCAATGCAACAGGTCTTAATAAAACGGTACCGCTAAGCGGCGATCACTATTACAGTTTTGTTATTATGGACGAAGGCAAAACAACACTGATCGAAGATCTTGGCAAAACCGATCCCCGTAAAGCACTGATCAGTTTATATAACCTGTCAGAACTCCCTTTAATTTCACTTAAAACCAGTGATGGAAAAATTGCTGTAATTGACAATGTAGCTCCGGGGAGCAGGCAAGATCGCGCCATCAACCCGGTCAAATTGTCTTTGGCGCTTTTCACACCCGCATCAGAATCAAAACCACTACCTGCCATTGTCTTGGAAAAATCACAGGTATTCAGTTTATTTATCAGCGGCTCAGGTGCACAACTTGTCACTCTATGGATCAAACAATAAGGGTCTTATATGTTTAGAAGGCTGTTGAAGAACGTTACGAGCGAAGCAAAAACAAAGCGAAAATTGGAGAAAAACCGCCGTTTACACAACGCAAATGAGGATTTTGAGCCAATTTTTAACTTCGTATTTGCAATCGTAGCAATTCTTCAACTGCCTGTTAGGCGTTTTGTTGTTGCAGCAGTCGTTTTTGGCACCCTGTCTATGCATACAGGCGCGAGTGAAACCCAGCCTGCTGTGCCCGTGTACAATTTCGAGGAATGCTGTGCTATTTGCCCGCAAACCGAAAACCCTGCCAGTTATGAGAATGGCTTTTTAAAAGAGTTTAAATTTCTTAAAGAAGCTAATAATGGCTGGTTGTTTCGTACGGAAATTGATTGGAAAACACAATTCGGTCCCTCACCCGAACGATATGCTGAATTAAAACGTTTTAACGACACACTGAAGGCTAAAGGAGTACAACTTGTTCTGGTTTATGTGCCTACACGTGGTCTGATGCATGGCGACAAATTGACAGAGGCGCAGAAAAATAACTTCCCCCTGCAACAAGCGCGTGAACAGTATAAAAATACGCTTATGCGATTAAGAACTACAGGCACTATTGTGCCTGATTTATCGCTTATGTTTGCCAAAGAACATGATAATTTTTTCTTCAAACGTGATCATCACTGGACGTCCTACGGGGCACGTCTTACCGCTGAAATTGTTGCCGAAGAAATTAAAAAACAAAGGGTCTATGCGTCTATTCCACGCATGGAATTTCAGACGCAGGTATCTGGCGTGTTGCGAAGAATAGGCACACATCAGACTGCCTACAAA
>Ga0209841_1000041_pt1 | contig 28919 bp, 31 predicted proteins | sample GWRWT4_30Apr14_FD_187185 | JGI IMG/M metagenome (GOLD analysis project Ga0209841, IMG submission 187185) | Sand microcosm microbial communities from a hyporheic zone in Columbia River, Washington, USA - GW-RW T4_30-Apr-14 (SPAdes) (version 2) | ecosystem: Engineered > Artificial ecosystem > Sand...
AGGGGATAGAACATCAGTAAGCCGTACTTACCTTTGATTTCTTTAGAAAGGGTCAGACTATCAACAATCTCACCATTGGCTTTGACCGCCGCCGCTGTAAAATCAGGTGCTTGTTTTCCAACTAACACGCCCATTAGACATCTCCTTTAAGTTTTATCGTATAAAAAACGGAACTACTTTCCCCACAGAGCAATAGTAAATACCCTGCCCTACTTTCCAGTAATAGATCCCAGACAGTAACACTTCGCACGATCAAAAAAAAGCACGAAAAAATTATGCCTTTACACGCTAAAATGCTACTGCGTTTTTTCTGCGGCAGAGACGGCCTTGAGCATAGGTTCAAGCTCACCTTTTTGCGCCAGCTCAAGCACAATATCACAGCCGCCCACTAGCTCGCCCTGAATCCACAACTGGGGAAACGTAGGCCAGTTAGCGTATTTAGGTAAATTTGCTCTAATTTCAGGGTTCTCGAGTATATTCACATACGCAAAGGGCACCCCGGATGGCGACAAGGCCTCAACCACACGCGCCGAAAAACCACACTGTGGAAACTGGGGCGTACCCTTCATATATAAAATGACGGGGTTACTTTTAATTTGATCGTCGATTAACTGCATGATGTCCATAGATACCTCGTCTCTTCTTGCCATAGACCAATAGGCGCCGTCTCTAAACAGCGGTTTGAGTACGGCATTTTAAACGATATTTTAGATTTCCTATCCATGATTTTTCTATGGATTCCGGTAGACGATCAAACGCTATACAAAGAGCACAAGAATTTAAACCAGAACGCCTGGAACAAGATCGTCAATCTTCAAGAAACCGCCCCAAAGCCAACTCATCAAATGGCCAATCCAGTTCCTGGGAATTATCATCACGCTTTAACACGGGAATACGCACACCATACAACTCGATCAGGTGCGTATCATCAGCTATATCCCTGTAATCCACTTCAAAGTTTTTTGAAGCCGGTAATTTTTCAAGGATCTGTGCCGCCTGTTCACATAAATGACAACCCAACGTTGTATAAAAATATAGTTTTGACATGATGACCTTTAAGGTAAAAATGAATACTTGGAACAACTCAAAAAAAACGCCGGATGATTTAAGCTATCCAGCGTTTGTCAGAAATAAAGCCTATTGGTGCGCAAGCGATGCATTACTTAAATACAATAAACTCTTTATTCTTTTCAATGACCACTGGCCCGATTCCTTTCACCGCCAACAAATCGTCCAAGCTTGAAAATTCACCTTTCTGCGTTCGGTAATCAACAATGGCCTGAGCCTTTTTGAGCCCCACGCCATTCATCAAATCAGCAATTGTTTCTGCATCTGACGTATTAATATTCAAGCTTAAGGCACCTGCCTTTTGGACTTTAGTATTAGCTGAAGCCGGAGATGATTTCGGCGAATCAACTCTCAGCGCTTCTGCCTTGGCCACGCTGACCAAACCGACACACAAACACATCAGATATACGACCAAACCAATTTTTCTTGTCATTTTCCACATTTCATATTCTCCTATTTAGTTAAACCACCAAGAACCTTCTTGGCTGGATTTGGAGTTTATAAAGACAAGAGGCACAGCTCTGCGAAATATTACCGCAAGAATTGTGCATTTTTTATTAGACAGTTTTCAGCACTTGAAAGCGTAATACCGATTGAGATGATCTACTTTGCAAACGGTTTTTTAATTTCTTCAATGATTTTATCAAGAGCAAACATCGGATGAGGTGCCTGTGTTACAGGACGCCCAATCACCAGATAATTCACCCCTAAAGACAAGGCTTCTGCAGGTGTCATGGTACGCTTTTGATCGTCTTTATTTGCCAATAATGGACGAATTCCAGGCGTGACCAACATAAAGGAAGACGAGACATTTTGACGCAGAATACGTGCTTCTTGCGCTGAACATACAACGCCGTTTAGCCCACAGCCTTCAGCCAGACTCGCCAATAAAAGCACCTGCTTATCAACATTCCTATCAATGCCAATCTGTTGTAATTCTGTGTTATCCAGACTCGTAAGTACTGTCACTGCTATCAAATGCGGGCGATCAGCACCATAACACACCAAGGCTTCTACGCAACGTTCAAGCATTGCTCTGCCCCCTGAGGCATGAACATTTACCATCCACACCCCCATATCCGCCGCAACAGCACAAGCACGCGCTGCGGTATTCGGGATATCATGAAACTTCAAATCAAGGAATATTTTAAAACCCAGTCGCGACAGCTCTCGCACAACAAGAGGCCCCGTAGCGGTAAACAGCTCTTTACCCACTTTAACCTTGCACTTAGCAGGATCAAGTTGCTCAGCCATGCGTAACGTTTGCGCTAAATCGGGATAATCCAGTGCGACAATAATTTTAGAGTCTAAAACAAGCCCATCAGCTATCATGGTAAAACTCTCTACAGACGTTCATTTATCCCATTGCTACGTAAGCTATCGAGTTCAGTCTTGATTTTTAGTAACTTGGCTTGTAATACTTTTACTGAAATTTGATTACTGATCAGCGCATACAAAATCCCCATCAAACCAAAAAGTGCGCCCAGAGCAAAAGAAATAACAAGAACCTGACCTACTGTCAGATTTAATTCCAGAAAACCTAAAAAGACCGTCACCTGAGATGGATTCGCTATAGCTAGTACCATTGCGCCCAGCATCGATAAAATTAATATACCCGCCATAATTATTGATGAAAAAGTTTTCATTTTATAACTCCATCAAGCTCGCGTTAGAGACACATTTTTCCTAAAATTTTTCTTAAAGAAAAATACAGTTTTCTTGGTTACGCGTGTTTTTTAAACAAAAAACGGCATGTTTTAATCAAATCATGCCGTTTTTAAATTGATAGGCTGTAGATTAGGCTTTTGAGAACCAACTCATCCAGAGTCCTTTACTTAGATCATGGAATTAACACGCTCACGTAATTCTTTACCTGGTTTAAAATGCGGAACGTATTTCCCCGACAAATCAACTTTTTCTCCCGTTTTAGGATTACGCCCAATCCGCGACTCACGATAATGCAATGAAAAACTACCAAATCCACGTATTTCAATGCGCCCACCTGTCGCCAACGTTTGTGACATCTCTTCCAGCAGACTTTTTACAATCAACTCAACATCTTTTGATGTGAATTGCGGTTGCTTTTCAGTCAAACGTTCAATCAAGTCAGATTTTGTTATTGCCATTCCTGTGGCTCCTGAAGTTGTTCCGCCTAGGACTTGCGCTTATAAAATAAACGCAAGTCCCTTTATCTAAAAATCTACGCTTATTTTTCCATTTGCGCTTTAATCAAATCGCCAATGGTTTTAGGAGCACTGTCTTCCTGTGCTTGATTCTCTACTGCAGCGCCTTTTTCGTCTTCACCGTCTTTCGCTTTGATCGACAAGTTAATCACACGATTTTTGCGGTCAACACCGGTGATTTTAACTTCAACCTCTTCGCCAACTTTCAGACTGGCTGACGCATCTTCCACACGATCCCGGCTAATTTCTGAGGCCTTTAATGTGCCTTCAACGCACTCGATACCACCTACCAGTTCAATGATAGCAGCTTTTGCGTCAACCTCTTTGACCACACCTTTTACGATGCTGCCTTTTTCATTTACAGCAACATAGTTAAGGAATGGATCAGTGACTAATTGTTTAATGCCCAGAGAGATACGCTCGCGTTCGGGATCAACTGCCAGAATAACAGTTTCAATTTCGTCTCCCTTCTTGTATTTGCGTACAGCCTCTTCGCCGGTTTCATCCCACGAAATATCAGAAAGGTGTACCAGTCCGTCGATACCACCATCCAGACCAATAAAGACACCAAAGTCGGTAATAGATTTGATTTTGCCTGAAATCTTGTCGCCTTTGTTGAACTTGCTTGCAAACTCTTCCCAAGGATTTGGAACGCACTGTTTAATGCCCAGAGAAATGCGTCGTCGCTCAACATCGATATCGAGCACCATGACATTAATCTGATCACCGATATTCACCACTTTGGAAGGATGAATGTTTTTATTTGTCCAATCCATTTCAGAGACGTGAACCAGACCTTCAACGCCTTCTTCTAATTCAGCAAAACAACCATAGTCAGTCAAATTGGTTACTTTTGCCTTCACAACCTGACCTTCTGGATAACGTTTAGCCAAAGCTTCCCACGGATCTTCGCCCAGCTGTTTTAAACCAAGAGAGACACGGTTACGCTCACGATCAAACTTCAGGATTTTTACATTGATTTCATCACCAATGGCGACAATTTCACTGGGGTGTTTAATACGTTTCCACGCCATGTCGGTAATATGCAACAAGCCGTCAACACCACCCAGATCTACGAATGCACCGTAATCGGTAAGATTTTTAACAATGCCCTTAACTTCCATACCTTCTTGCAAAGTACCCAGCAATGCATCTCGTTCTGCGCTGTTTTCTGTTTCCAGTACTGAACGACGCGAGACCACAACGTTATTGCGTTTTTCGTCCAGTTTAATTACTCGGAACTCAAGCTCTTTGCCTTCAAGATGCAAGGTATCTCTCACCGGGCGAACATCAACCAGCGATCCAGGTAAAAACGCACGAATATTGTCAATTTCAACAGTAAAACCACCTTTTACTTTACCATTGATAATACCGGTAACAATTTTGGCTTCGTCATGGGCTTTTTGCAGTCGCCGCCACGACTCTGCACGTTTCGCTTTTTCGCGAGAAAGGCGTGTTTCACCGAATCCGTCATCAAGTGTTTCTATACAAACATCTACCTCGTCGCCTATAGCAACTTCGAGTTCACGTTTATCATTAAGAAACTCTTCGCGAGGGATGACGCCCTCTGATTTTAATCCTGCATGAACAGTAACCCAGTTATCATCAATAGCAACGACCAAGCCTTTGACAACCGCACCATGGGCTACGTTTAATTCTCTTATACTTTCTTCAAAAAGTTCGGCAAAACTTTCGCTCATTCTCTTTCCTTTCTGTGAGTACAATCAGCTTGTACTCTTGATGCCATGTTCACCAGCAAACATGGGTTGAGTTGGATATATGCAGCCGTTCTTCTGGTTGTTTACACACTACACACATCAAATCAGGTATTCACACAATTTAAATTAAGCGCTTATTTTATGACGTTCAGCTTTCTTTATTCCACATTGCCAAACGCTCCCTGGCAGCCTTCAGCACTTGCTGAAAAACACCTTCAATACTCAAATGGGTACTGTCGATGACAAGGGAATCCTCTGCCGGCTTAAGAGGCGCCACCACACGATTCATATCTTGTTCATCACGCACAATAATCGCCTCTTCAAGGCGAGCAAGGCTAACATCACTTCCATTTTTCTTCAACTGCTTATAACGTCTTTGCGCCCGCTCCTGCACACTAGCGGTCAGAAAAATTTTCAAGGTCGCATCTTTAAAAACGACCGTGCCCATGTCACGACCATCGGCCACCAAACCAGGCGCCTCTCTAAAGCTATGTTGACGCGACAATAGCGCCGCTCTCACCACCGGATTCGCTGCAACCTTAGAGGCTAACTGACCCACAAATTCCTGACGAATCGCTTGAGTAACCATTTCACCTTCTAAAATAATTTCCGGCGTAGACTGACTGTCATTCACTTTAAACTGGACATCCATGTGCTCAGCCAATACCCCCAACGCCGCATCATCATCAACACTAATACCATGATTATCAACTGCGAGCGCCAAAACCCTGTAAAGCGCGCCGCTGTCCAGAAAGTGAAACCCTAGCTCACGGGCCAACAGCTGCGACAAAGTTCCTTTACCTGCGCCCCCGGGGCCATCAATAGTAATCACAGGAACTTTTTTAGGATCGTTATTCACCATATACAACCTCTTTTTTCTAGCGAACGAGCGCTACACTTCCCTTGTCATAATGCGTAAACCCATGCGACCCGCCTGGTCCACAAACGATGGGAATGAAGTAGCCACATTGGCGCAATCGCTAATTCGTATGGTATCAGCGCTTCGCAGGGAGGCAACAGAAAACGACATCGCAATACGATGATCACCGTGACTGTGAACCTCTCCCCCGGTAAAAACCGATGAATTTGTGCCCCCACGGCCCTGAATAACAATGCCATCAGCAACAGGTTGAGCTGAAATGCCCAACACATTTAATCCATCGGCCATGACCTGAATACGATCACTTTCTTTTACCCGCAGCTCTTCTGCACCCGTCAAACGAGTCACACCAGTCGCACAAGCGGCTGCAATAAAAATCACAGGAAACTCATCAATGGCCAGGGGCACTAAATGTTCCGGAATATCAATGCCTGTTAACTCAGCACTACGTACCCGTAAATCAGCAACCGGCTCACCACCAACCTCCCTGGTATTTTCCATGTCAATACGGGCGCCCATCAAACGCAGAATATCGATGACGCCGGTACGGGTGGGATTAATTCCAACATGTTCAAGAATAATTTCTGAGTTTTTCGCGATGCTTGCCGCCACAATAAAAAAAGCTGCTGACGAAATATCTGCTGGAATATCAATAAAACAGGCGTGTAATTCTTGTCCGCCCTGGATTGAAACACGCGCCCCATCCTGTTGCACTTGTACACCAAACCCTTTCAACATTCGTTCGGTATGGTCACGCGTAGGGGCTGGTTCGATCACACTCGTTGGAGAATTTGCATATAAGCCTGCCAGCAATAAACAGGATTTCACCTGTGCGCTGGCCATGGGCATGGCATACGAAATACCCTGCATGGCTGGATTACCCGTAATAACCAAGGGAGGTTTGCCGTTGTCACCGGTACTAATATTGGCGCCCATGAGTCTTAATGGCTCAGCCACCCGCCCCATAGGTCGTTTTGATAGTGACTCATCACCGATCAGCGTCACCGTAAAGGCTTGTGCGGCTAACAAACCGGCTAGCAAACGCATAGAAGTACCCGAGTTTCCAAGGTACAGAGGACCCGGGGGCGCTTTCAAACCATGAAGACCCACACCGTATATTTTGACCCGTCCATGATGAGGTCCTTCGATAACCACCCCCATATCGCGAAAGGCCTGTAAAGTAGCCAGTGCATCTTCACCCTCTAAAAAACCTTCTATTTCAGTTTGTCCCTCGGCAATCGAACCCAGAATAATAGAACGGTGAGAAATAGACTTATCTCCCGGCACACGTAATCGTCCAGAGACAGTGCCACCCACTTGTACAATAAATTCAGTTTGTTTTTGTTTCATTGGTTTAAAATAGGCCCGTTTGCTTAACATGTTAGAAAAGTGCTCTCTTGCGACCTGTGCTCGGGTGAAAATACCCATCATTTCCTGACTATCACCCATTTCAACGGCTGTACGCAAATGATTCAAGCCTGAGGTAAATTGATCCAATACGCGTAATATTGCCGGGGTATTTGCCTGAAATATATCGTGCCACATCGTAGGATCACTGGCGGCGATTCGGGTAAAGTCCCTGAAACCACCAGCGGCATACCGGAAAATATCAAGATTTTCATCGTCCTTCGCCAAGGTATCGACCAAGGAAAACGCCAACAGATGGGGCAAGTGGCTGGTCGCCGCCAGCACATTATCATGCGCAAGGGGATCCATTAATATCACCTCCGCACCCATAACTTTCCACAAAGCACTGACTTGATGAACAGCTTCTACAGAACTCTCAGGCAGGGGCGTGAGAATTACTTTGTGATGACAAAACAAGTCAGCCTGACCCGCGGCCACACCACTTTGTTCGGAACCTGCAATGGGATGCCCTGGTATAAAATTCGCCGGCACTGTACCAAACACACGACGTGCTGCCTCTATAACGCTACCTTTCACACTGCCTGCGTCAGTAATAATAGTTCGGGCGTCCAGAAAAGGGGCAATGGCAGCGAGTACGTTTTCAGTTGCGCCAATAGGCATGGCAAGAAAAACCAGATCCGCCCCTTGCACAGCGCGACGCATATCTGTTTCGACCACGTCAATCACACCCAGTGCAAGCCCCTCTTCGAGCGTTGCAAACGATCGACCACACCCAACTATTTGTTCACACAAGCGCCATTTTTTTAAGGCACGCGCAAACGAGCTACCTATCAGTCCTACGCCAATAATTACCACTTTCGACAAATGAACAGGGGGTGGAAACATCATTTAAATACAGTCCACAAGCGCGGCAAGAAAACGCTCATTTTCTGCCGGCAAGCCAATGCTGATACGTAAAAAATTCGGCATGGCATAGTTCGCAATTGGTCTGACAATTAAACCGCGTTCGAGTAATCGCTGATTGATAGCCGCCGCATCTTTCATAAAATTTACCGTGATAAAATTGCCCACAGAAGGAATGAAACTCAAGCCCAAACGCTGCAAACCTTGGATCATCTGTTTCAGACCTTGATGATTCATAAGCACCGAGTGCTGTAAATAAGTTTCATCATCCAATGCGGCTGTGGCAGCCACCAAGGCGACACTGTTGACATTAAAAGGCTGCCTGACCCGATTCAATAGATCGGCAATTTTTTTGCTGGACACACTATAACCTACCCGCAAACCAGCCAGACCGTAGGCCTTTGAAAAAGTTCGAACAACAACCAGGTTAGGATAGGCTTCAAGATAATTCATGCCATCGGGATAATCGGCTTTTTGCACATATTCGAAATAGGCCTCATCCAGAACCACAATAACGCGCGCAGGAATCTTGGCCATAAAAGCTTCGAAGGCGGTACGACCAAAATACGTACCGGTAGGATTATTTGGGTTAGCAAGAAAAATCAAGGATGTGCGAGCAGTCACCGCAGCAGCCATGGCCTCCAGATCATGCCCCCACTCACTGGCAGGTACCGAGACTGGCACCGCATTACAGGCCTGCGCCACAATGGGGTACACCGCAAAGGCGAACTGTGAAAACAGCACTTCTTTTCCAGGACCGGAAAATACGCGCGCCAGCAGATCAAGCAAGTCATTGGAACCATTACCCAAGATAATATGCGCGGCATTTATCTTGAGTTTTTTTTGCAAGGCTTGTTTCAAGACAAAACCATTGCCATCAGGATAAAGACTCAAACTCTTGCCAGCTGCAGCCAGCGCTTGAAGCACAGCTGCACTTGGTCCATTGGGATTTTCGTTGCTCGCGAGCTTGATTATATCGGTGAGCCCCAGTTCCCGCTCCAGCTCCTCAACAGGCTTACCGGGCTGATAGGGATGAAGCGCCTGGATACCGGCATGGGTCAGCGCTAAGTAGTCACAGCTCACGATAGAGTTCTCCTGCTCACTTTTCAGTTTGGTTATGAAGCTTACAACACGGCTTTTGGGTAAGACCCCAAAATACGCAGATCACTGACTTCCTGTGACAAGATTTCAAACAAAGGCTTTAACGACACTTCGTCAACATGCCCTTCGAAATCAATAAAAAAGACATACGCCCAGGTACCGACTTTAGCCGGCCGTGTTTCAATACGATTAAGACTGACTCCATAACGATGAAAAGGTTCCAGCACACGATACAAAGCACCAGGCTGGTTGCGCACAGACACCAAAATTGACGTTTTATCTTTGCCACTGATGGGCACTGCGTGCAGACCAATAATCAGAAATCGCGTGGTATTACTCGGGTTGTCTTCAATATTGGAAGCAAGTTTGTCGAGTTTATAAAGTTCTGCTGCCATATCACCGGCAATGGCTGCCGTCCCGTCTTCCAGCGCGGCGAGACGCGCCGCTTCCGCATTACTACTGACAGGAACACGTTCAACCGTTGGCCAATTGCTATCAAGCCATTTACGGCATTGGGCGAAGGATTGCTGATGGGAATAAATGCGTTTAACGCTGTCTTTATTCCGGCCTTTAGGGAGTAGCAAATGGTGGTGAATGCGCAATTCAACCTCACCACAAATTTTAAGCCCCGAATCAAGAAAACTGTCGAGGGTATGATTAACAACCCCTTCGGTCGAGTTTTCTACAGGCACCACGCCGTAATTCACGGCATTGGCTTCCACTTCCCGGAACACTTCATCAATCGACGCATAAGGCACCGTCACTACGGCATGGCCAAAGTGTTTGATTGCCGCTTCCTGCGTGAATGTACCCTCCGGTCCCAAAAAACCAATTCGCATGGGTTTTTCCAGAGCCAGGCACGCTGACATGATTTCTCGAAACAGACGTGCAACGGTTTCATTGGCCAAAGGGCCCTGATTTCGTTGCATGACATTATGCAGAACCTGGGCTTCACGCTCAGGACGATAAAACTGGACCGGACTGTCCTTGATTTCTCGCATTTTGGCTTGCGCCACTTCCAGGGCACAAGACGCACGACGATTTAATAATTTTTGAAGCTGCTGATCTATTTCATCAATTTCAGCACGCAAGTCATTAATATTTTTAATAATAGTGTCCGTCATAGTAGAAATCTAACGCAGACTGTAATCCGTAAATTGGCTTGGTCAGTGCACGATGGAAAAACCATCCAAACACCGATTGAAACGATTTCGCCTGTTAACCGTACCGTTTTTCAAAATCCTGCATAAAATCAATCAGAGCATCCACGGCTGCCTCAGGCACGGCATTATACAGACTGGCCCGCATTCCCCCTACTGAACGATGCCCTTTTAAATTAAACAGGGCTGCCTGTTCAGCCTCCTGCAAAAAGACTTTATCCAGACCGGCATCGCTTAACACAAAAGGTACATTCATACGTGAACGGTCTTTCAGGGCAATAGGATTGCTGTAAAAACCACTGCAATCAATAGCTGCATACAGCTTATCGGACTTTTGCTGATTTTTGATTGCCATCGCTTCAAGCCCGCCTTGTGCTTTAAGCCACTGAAACACCAGTCCCGCTAAATACCAGGCGAAGGTCGGTGGCGTGTTATACATTGAAGCATTGTCCGCCGCGATTTTATAATCCAGCATGGCCGGACATATAGGCAGCGCCCGGCCCAATAAAGACTCATCAACAATGACTACAGTCAAACCGGCAGGCCCGATATTCTTCTGCGCACCCGCGTAGATAAGACCAAACCGACTGACATCCATGGGTTTGGACAGAATATTCGACGACATATCTGCAATTAGGGGCTTATTACCAACATCAGGAATGTCATGGAATTCGAGGCCGCCAATGGTTTCATTCGGAGTGTAGTGCACATAGGCTGCGTCAGGATTTAATCGCCAGTCAGAAACGGCGGGCACAAGGCTAAAGTTTTCCGCCTCACTGCTGGCAACAATATTCACTTTTGCATACCGTTTAGCCTCAGCAATGGCTTTTTTTGACCACTCGCCGGTATGAAAATAATCAACTTCATTCTGTTTGCCTGACAGATTCAGAGGCACCGCAGCAAACTGCATACTCGCACCTCCCTGCAAAAAAAGCACTTTGTAGTGCGCAGGAATAGTCATCAGCTCGCGCAAATCTGCTTCGGCCTGCTCAGCAATGGCAACAAATTCATCACCGCGATGACTCATTTCCATCACCGAACCCAAACCTTTGGCGTTCCAGTCAAGCAACTCTTCCTGGGCTTTTTTTAGAACCTCTTGCGGCAACGCGGCCGGCCCGGCACAAAAATTATAGGATCGCGTCATTTGTCACTAACCCTGATATTAATATTTAACGTTAAAACATTTAAATAACTAACTAATAATTAAGATGAAAGATCTTCACTTTCCTCTTCTGAATCAGCATCACCCGCACCCTGAAGTTCATCAATGCGCTCCACACCTACCAAGTGCTCGCCCTCGCCAACTTTGATCAGGCGTACTCCCTGGGTATTACGTCCCTGCAAGGACACTTCATCAACCCGTGTGCGCACCAGCGTGCCCTGATCACTGATCAGCATTATTTCATCGCCGGGGAAGACCTGCACCGCGCCCACCACAGGCCCATTACGCTCGGAGATTTGCATGGAAATCACCCCAATACCACCACGTCCTTTGCATGGAAAATCCTGGGTCGACGTACGTTTGCCATAACCATTCATGCTCACCGTCAGCACCTGACCTTCTTCACGCACCACCAGCAAGGAAATAACTTTCTGACCGGCTGCCACGCGCATACCGCGCATGCCGCGTGCCGTTCTGCCCATGGGGCGCACCGCCTGCTCATTAAAGCGTACGGCTTTACCATCACTGCTTAGCATCATCAAATCGCAGCTGCCATTGGTGACACTTACACCCACCAGGGTATCGTCTTCTGTTAATTCCAAGGCAATCAGTCCACTGGGTCTGGGGCGTGAGAAAGATTCGAGCGCCACTTTTTTCACTGTACCCTTACTTGTCGCCATAAAGACAAAGTGGCCGGTTTCATACTCACGCAAGGGAAGAATGGACGTCACACGCTCGTCCCCTTCAAAAGGCAGAATATTCACCAAGGGTTTGCCACGCGAACCACGTCCAGCCAGCGGTAATTGATAGACTTTTAACCAATAGACTTTGCCACGATTACTAAAGCATAAAATGGTGTCATGGGTACTGGCCACAATCAAATGCTCAATGTAATCCTCTTCTTTTATGGATATCGCCGATTTTCCACGTCCACCACGGCGCTGGGCCTGATAGGTATCCACCGGCTGAATTTTCGCATAACCGCCATGAGAAATGGTCACTACCATATTTTCTTCGGTTATCAGATCTTCATTAGTCAGATCCAGCCGTGAGCTAATGATTTCAGTTCTTCGTTCATCGCCGTACTGATCCCGAATGACTTCCAGCTCTTCACGAATTATTTTCATCAGCAAAGCAGCATCAGCAAGAATGGCCATCAGACGTTTGATATCAGAAAGAATTTCTTCGTACTCGGCCACCAGTTTTTCTTGCTCCAGACCCGTTAAGCGATGAAGCTGCAAGTCAAGAATGGCTTTGGCCTGTGCGGGTGAAAGGTAGTACAAACCCTCACGCAAACCATAAATATCTTCAAGATCTTCAGGATGCGTCACCTGACCACTGCCGGCGCGCTGCAACATATCGGCCACCGTACCGGGCACCCAGCCTTGGGCCACCAGATTATTGCGCGCATCGGCGGCATTATCAGAGGCTTTGATCAAGGCAATTACCGGGTCAATATTGTTCAAGGCCACGGTCAGACCTTCCAATACATGACCGCGCTCGCGTGCTTTGCGTAGTTCAAACACAGTACGACGGGTCACGACTTCACGTCGATGCTTGACAAATTCTACGAGTATTTGTTTCAGATTCAATATTCGAGGCTGCTGATCAACCAGCGCCACCATATTGATCCCAAACACACATTCGAGCGGGGTTTGCGCATAGAGGTTGTTCATGACAACCTCGGCAACTTCACCACGCTTAAGATCTACGACAATGCGCATGCCGTCTTTATCAGACTCGTCACGCAGCTCAGCGATGCCTTCAATTTTTTTATCTTTCACCAGCTCGGCAATTTTCTCAATCAGCCTTGCTTTGTTAACCTGATAAGGAATTTCGGTGATAACCAGACTTTCGCGCTCGTTCTTCTCATTGTTTTCAATATGGTAGCGCGCCCGCATATACAAACGTCCGCGCCCGGTACGATAGGCTTCAACAATGCCCGCACGCCCGTTAATAAACCCTGCTGTAGGGAAATCAGGCCCAGGAATATGATCCATTAACTCGTCAATGCTGATGGCTTCGTTGTCCATCAGCGCCAGCGTACCGCTGACTATTTCCCGGAGATTATGAGGCGGAATATTTGTCGCCATGCCCACAGCAATGCCCGACGAGCCATTGACCAGCAAATTGGGCACACGTGTTGGCAACACTTTAGGGATGTTTTCGGTGTCATCGTAGTTGGGAACAAAATCGACAGTTTCCTTGTCCAGATCGGCCAGCAGTTCGTGGGCAATTCGGGACATGCGCACTTCGGTGTAACGCATGGCGGCGGGAGAATCGCCGTCTACCGAGCCGAAGTTGCCCTGGCCATCGACCAGCATATAACGCAAGGAAAAAGGCTGAGCCATGCGCACGATGGTGTCATAAACGGCGGAATCCCCATGCGGATGGTATTTACCAATCACATCACCGACAACACGGGCAGATTTTTTGTAGGGTTTATTCCAGTCATTTCCCAGTTCATGCATCGCAAACAACACGCGACGATGCACGGGCTTTAAACCGTCGCGCACATCCGGCAGCGCCCGGCCAATAATCACGCTCATCGAATAATCAAGGTACGATTTTTTTAACTCGTCTTCGATGGTAACTTGCAGTATCTCTTTGGCAATTCCGGCCATTATGGTGCCTGCTCCCTACTAATGATTGCTACAAAGGTTGCGTATCACCCCGGATAAATATCAGCCATGACAGCAAAATCCGAAGGACTGTTCGGTTATTTTCAAAGCCGGGAATTCTACCATAGATTGTGAGATTTGATGAAACAAGATCCATGTATTCACAAGACCCATCTGGCGATTAACGCACGCTATCCTTAATATCGCATGGTGCTGCGCTGTTTTTTGCTTTATAAGCACTTTCTTTATAATAGTTTCAGTCGTTTAACAAAAACTGCCACGCTTGGCTCGCCCTTCTGACAATTCATCCAATACATTTACTGAGTTGAGTTTATGCCTCCTGAAAAAACAGCCGTCGATCTTATCATCAGCGCCGAGTGGATCATTACCATGGAAGAACCTCATGCTGTACTTACGCAGCATGCTGTAGTCATTAATCAGGGGCGTATTGTCGATATTATTCCCAGCAAAAACATCGCTCACTATCAGGCCAAAGAAATCATTCATCGCCCCCAACATGCCTTAATGCCCGGTCTGATTAATGCCCACGGCCACAGTGCCATGAGCCTTTTTCGCGGACTGGCCGATGATCTGCCGCTGATGGATTGGCTGAATCACCACATCTGGCCCGCCGAACAACGCTGGGTCGACGCTGAATTTGTCGCGCATGGCGTTCAACTGGCTATTATAGAAATGATCAGAAGTGGCACGACCACGTTTTGTGATCAATATTTTTTCCCTGAAGTCACCGCCGACATCGCTAAACGTAATCACATGCGTTGCCGCCTCAACACGCCGATCATGGATTTTCCATCGGCCTGGGCACAAACGGCTGACGAGTATCTTGACAAGGGCCTGGCTCTGTTTGAACAGTATCGCCAACACCCCCTGATCAGCACCGCTCTTGGCCCCCATGCACCCTACACCGTGGCCGATGAAGCTCTGCGAAAAATACAAAAAGCGGCCGATATGCATAACATTGGCATTCATATGCATGTCAATGAAACCGCTCACGAAGTGACCGAAGCCCTCCGGCAAAACGGCCAGCGACCAATGGAGCGTCTGCATGCACTTGGCTTGCTGTCACCCCGTTTCCAGGCTGTACACATGACCCAGATCACGGACATTGAAATCAAGCTGCTTGCGCAATCAGGCGCACACGTCATTCATTGCCCAGAATCGAATCTCAAACTAGCCAGCGGCCTGTGCCCGATCAATCGCCTGCAACAGGCCGGCATTAATGTTGCGTTGGGCACCGATGGCGCTGCCAGCAACAATGATCTGGATATGATTTCAGAGCTGCGTACCGCATCGCTGATTGCCAAACTGGCTGACCATGATGCGACAGCCCTACCCGCCTACGAGGCACTTAAACTAGCCACCCTTAATGGCGCAAAAGCCCTGAGACTTGAACAGGAAATTGGCAGCTTAGGCATCGGAAAAGCAGCCGACCTGATCACCCTCAATTTATCAGCAGCAGAACTGCAACCTCTCTACAATCCAGTGTCTCAGATTGTCTACTCTGCCGGCCGAGAACATGTTTCAGACGTTTGGGTTGCTGGCAAACACCTGATGAATCAACGACAATTAAATTTCGTTAACGAGCAAGATGTTCTGGCACAGACCGCACAATGGCAAAAGAAAATTGCGGCATTCAAATAACAAGGCACGGATAACAAGGAGTTAAGATGGATACTGAAATTACAGAAAACATTGATCTTGCAGAGCTGGCAAAGTTTGAAGCTATCGCGTCCCGCTGGTGGGACCCTGAAAGCGAGTTCCGTCCCTTACACGATATCAATCCACTGCGGCTCAACTATATTGACGAGCGCAGCCCTCTTCTGGGCAAAACCGTGATCGACATTGGTTGCGGCGGCGGCATTTTATCAGAAGCCATGGCCAAACGCGGCGCCAAGGTCACCGGTATCGACATGGGTAAAGCACCGCTCTCTGTGGCCAAACTGCACAAACTCGAAAGCGGTGTAGACATTGCCTACATCCACAGCACTGCCGAATCCATGGCAGAACAGCATCCTGAAAGCTTTGATATAGTCACCTGCCTTGAAATGCTAGAACACGTGCCCGACCCTGCTTCGGTTATTCAAGCCTGCGCGCGTCTGGCCAAACCCGGCGGACATATTTATTTTTCAACCATCAACCGCAATCCAAAATCATTTTTGTTTGCCATCGTAGGCGCAGAGTACGTTTTAAATCTTTTGCCTAAAGGCACGCATGAATACAAAAAACTCATTCGCCCCTCCGAATTAAGCGCATGGAGCCGAGCCGCGCAGCTGAGCGTCAAAGAAATCACCGGCATGACTTACAATCCATTTCTGAAGCGCTACAAACTGGGACGGGATGCCACCGTGAACTATCTTATTCATACCCAAAAACCGAGTGCTTAAATGCTGCAGCCCGATACTGTTTTATTTGATCTGGACGGTACTTTACTGGATACCGCCCCTGATTTTATTGTTGTACTTAATGCTCTTCGAGCAAAATTTGGTCACCCGCCTTTATCCGAAAACATTATTCGCAATACCGTGTCCAATGGTGCGAGGGCCTTGGTAAGCCTCGGATTCGCCGTTCAGGAAGGTGACCCAGACTTTGAAAAATACCGTCAGCAATTGCTCGATCTTTATCAGGAACAACTCGGCCACTCTACCCGTCTTTTCCCCGGCATGGATCAGTTACTGACCCAGCTGGAAAAACAACGCATACCTTGGGGTATTGTTACCAATAAACCCCAGCGCTTTACCATACCACTTCTTGTCGCAGTGTCTCTGCATCAGCGTTGCAGTGTGGTAGTATGCGCCGATCAGGTAATACACCCCAAGCCTCACCCCGAATCACTCATCAAAGCCTGTCAGGCCGTTAACGCACTGCCTGAAAACAGTATCTATGTGGGCGATCACCAACGTGACATTGAAGCCGGCCAGCGTGCCAATATGCACACCGTTGTCGCGCTCTTTGGTTATATTCCTGAAAACGAAAACCCGTATTCATGGCGCGCCAGTTTTCAGGCACACAGCGCCGAGGATATTACCCATTACATTTTTGGCGAATAAAAACACCTATGAGCTTGATCAAACCCTACCTCTATGAAGCGCCCCACAACCTGCTAAAAGACAAGGTCATTCTTGTCACAGGCGCAGGGGATGGTATTGGTAAGGCGGCAGCTATTGCTTATGCCAGCCACGGCGCGACTGTCATTCTGCTGGGTCGTACAGTGTCCAAACTGGAGCAAGTATATGACGAGATCGAACAGGCTGATTTGTGCAGCCCAGCGATCTATCCTCTGGATCTGGCCAGTGCTGACGAATCCGATTACCAGGAGTTAGCGCAGATTCTTCATCGGGAATTTGGCCGACTGGATGGCCTGTTACATAACGCCGCCCTTCTTGGCCCCCTTAGCCCGATTGAATCCTACCCCGCTGCGAGCTGGCACAAGGTGATGAAAGTGAATGTGGATGCGCCATTCATGCTCACACAGGCTGTGCTGCCTCTTCTGCGTCAAAGCGAATTTGGCTCACTGATATTCACCACTTCCGGTGTCGGTCATCAAGGTCGCGCTTACTGGGGTGCGTACTCAGTTTCAAAATTTGCCACCGAAGGTCTGATGCAGGTATTGGCCGATGAACTTGAAAACACCGCCACTGTCCGCGTGAACTGCATCAACCCCGGTGCCACACGAACCGCCATGCGCCAATCGGCCTTTCCAGCCGAAAATCCGGAAACGCTTTGCCGCCCTGAGGAAATCACTGCCGCTTACCTTTATCTTATGGGCAGCGACAGCATTGGCATGCATGGACAAATAATTGACGCACAAGCACCAAAATAATTTTGCATCCTGATTCTTTTAGAGCCCCCGCCACCCAGTTACCCTACGCCCGGGGTAACTCACTCATTTTCAACAACTTGCACTTTAAGTAAGTTCGATTACGCTTATAAAAGACGGATTTTATTCATTCAAAACAACGATAACCAAGGACGGGTTTATCATGCCAAATATCCTCTTTTTTTGATTCGACTTGATTTCACCGCCCCTATACCCTGCGTTTTAATAGCTGAAAAGTCTGATAAAAACACTTTTTCATTCCAATGCTCACATTTTATGTAAAATTGCAATAACTGGCATCAAAATGGCATTCCAAATTGTCATGACTTACACACCCGCAGGCTTTTTAACTCTTGGATTTTGCATGGAAAATAAAACTCACACCGTAAAATCGCCGTACCAAACTAATAAAACCCTATCGGAGTTTGATATCAATCCTCCTTACGGCTTGTCTTTACCCGCGCAAAAAAGACAGCTCTGTCATAAGCTGCAAACAAGCCTTGAGATAGAAACTTTGTTATCTCATTATTTTGCTTATTTACAGAACAGCTTTAACATCAAAGGGCTCGAGTACACTCTGCCTCAAAACCAGCTTGTGCTGCAGCTCGGCCAAAGTGCTCCAATCCATCATACGCATGACCTGCATGCTGAGAGTGATTATGTAGGACAACTCTCTGTTTTCAGTTCGTCAATACTTGAAAAAAACATCCTGCAGAAATTAAGCAAACTCTCCCAGATTCTGGTTTTTCCACTGAGAAATGCCATTACTTACCGACAGGCTAAATACAGTGCTCAAACAGACTTCCTCACCGGCGCAGGCAATCGTTCTGCGTTAGATACGGTATTGGCAAGAGAATATGAATTGGCACAGCGGCATCACCACTCTTTATCCGTTTTAATGCTGGATCTGGATCATTTCAAAAAAATCAACGACCAGTATGGGCACCCCTTTGGTGATCAAGTCTTAAAACGATTTGTCACACAGGTTCAAACCGTCGCCCGCACCAGCGACAGTATATTTCGTTACGGCGGCGAAGAGTTTGCGGTTATTTTAAGCAACACCCACTTGCACGGCGCCATTGTCATTGCCGAGAGAATACGTAAAGCCATTCAATCCTTGCAGTTTTATACCTTACATGGCAATGAAGTGTCTGTGACTGTAAGCATCGGTGCAGCCGTTTTATGCCCAAATGAAACAGTCGACGAGTTGCTTGCCAGAGCAGACAAATACCTTTACATAGCAAAATCACAAGGCAGAAACAGGTGCGCTGGCTATACTAGCCCCGCGCCGAACCTGGCAGCATCACCCGAAATCCGGCTTGCTCAAAGTGTTTAGCGCGTCCGGGTTCGAGGCTGATGCGCTTTTTTGGCGGGGTGTAATCGAGCTTTGACCTGAGTTTTGACCTGGGCATTGTCGGGTGTTTTGACTTGGGCATTGTCGGGTGTTTTGACCGGGGTTTTAGTCGCCGTTCGGGTGTGTGGTTTGGCTTGCGTTTTAGCCGGAACCTTTGCTTCAGATTTGGATTTAGCCTGGGTTTTGACTAGCCTTCTGGCTTGCGGTTTAACGACTTTATCAAGCAGCACATTCTCTGTGTTCTGCGTGCGAATCGATACTGGTTTGGTTTTCATGCCAACCAATTTTGCCAATGCGCTTATTTCTTTTTGCTCCATTTCCAGCCACTGCCCTGTTTTGAGCTGGAAAGGCAAGTGGACATTGCCATAGCGCACACGTTTAAGCCGACTCACCTGCAAACCCTGTGACTCCCATAAACGTCGGACTTCTCTATTGCGCCCTTCGCGTAATTGCACGTGAAACCATTGATTCACGCCCGCCCCGCCCCGCGCAATAATTTCATCAAACTTGGCCATACCGTCTTCCAGCAACACGCCATTGAGCAAGTTAGTTAAAGCCCCATCACTCGGTGCGCCCTGAACCCTGACAGCATACTCGCGCTGGATTTGAGTTGAAGGGTGCATTAAACGGTTAGCCAACTCACCATCGGTAGTAAACAACAGCAAACCACTGGTATTAATATCCAGGCGACCTATCGCTATCCAGCGTTCTCCTGACAAAGGAGGCAAGTGTTCAAAGACGGTCGAGCGACCTTCAGGATCAGAGCGTGTACACACTTCGCCTTCAGGTTTGTTATAAATCAGAACACGACGCGTGTTACCTGCCTCAGGATTCAAACTAATCAAGCTACCGTCTACTTTAATGACATCGCTAGTCGTGACACGGTCACCCAAAGTGGCGGTTTGACCATTGACACTGATCCGACCCTCAAGAATTTTCTGCTCAAGGGCTCTTCTTGATCCAAGACCTGCGCGGGCCAGGACTTTCTGTAATTTTTCACTCATGGAATAACTCTGTATAAGAAAAGAGGGGCGTGCTTGTGGATTTAATCAATACCATCCGCGACACCATCCGACCGAAAATGTATGGGCGGCAGCACATCAGAATCATCCGCAGGCTCATCACTTTCATCATTCATCCGTAGTTGGGCATTAAAACGCTGAAGCGAGCCAGAAATGGAGTTTTCAGAAAGCAGCTCATCAAACATCAGCTCCTCGTTGATCTTACCCAGATCACGAATATCGGTCAGTGGCGGTAATTCATCGAGGCTGCGCAAATTAAAATAATCCAGAAAACTGCGGGTCGTCGCATACATAGCTGGACGCCCCGGCACGTCTCTATACCCTACAATACGCACCCAATCGCGCTCTTGTAGCGTTTTAATAATATTCGTGCTTACCGCCACCCCTCGCACCGCTTCGATTTCGCCACGGGTAATCGGTTGCCGATAGGCGATCAAGGCCAGCGTTTCTAACAGCGCACGTGAATAACGACTGGGTTTTTCTTCCCATAACTTGCTGATCCATGCGCTGTAGTTTTGCCTGACCTGAAAACGATACCCTGAAGCCACCTGCACCAACTCAACACCCCGCTCCTGATAATCACACTGCAAGGATATAAACGCCGCAGCAAGATCAGCACTGGATGGTTTTTGTTCGTCGTCCTCGAACAAGGCAGACAATTGCTCCACGCTCAATGGTCGACCTGCTGCAAGCAAGGCCGCTTCAACAATATTTTTCAATTTATCCACATCAATGCTCATTAGGCTTTGGCTTTTACATGAATAGGCGCAAAGACATCGCTTTGCACAATTTCAATCAAGGCTTCCCTGATCAATTCCAGTAAAGCGATAAAACTGACCACGACACCCAGTCGCCCTTCTTCAATACGAAACATGTTTACAAATGGAACAAAGCCCCCCCCGGATAACTGATCAAGAATCTGCGACATGCGCTCACGAATGGACAGTGATTCTTTCTGGATATGATGGCTTTCATACATATCAGCCCGCTGCAATACTTCACGCAGCGCGATGAGCATCTCTTGCATATCGACATCAGGATGGCGCTTTTCACTTTCCACTTTAACAACAGTCACATTCGTCAGAAACAAATCACGGTCTAGCCGTGGAAGCTGATCAAGCTCCTCCGCTGCACGTTTAAAACACTCGTACTCCTGCAAACGACGGATCAATTCAGCACGAGGATCATCTTCGTCTTCCTCTACGCCACCCTGCCGGGGCAATAAGCAGCGGGATTTGATTTCACCCAACAAGGCCGCCATAACCAGATATTCAGCGGCCAGTTCAAATTGACAGGCCTCCATCAAATTGACATAGGCCATATATTGATGAGTCACTTCCGCCACAGGAATATCCAGAATATCGAGATTCTGTCGTTTGATCAGATAAAGCAAGAGATCAAGCGGCCCCTCGAAGGCTTCGAGAAAAATTTCCAGCGCATCGGGCGGAATATAAAGATCTTTGGGAAACTCTTTGAGCACCTGTCCGGCGACCATAGCAAAAGGCATTTCAGCTTGCTGAGGCGGATAGAGGCTAGGTTGTTCCGATGAAAGCGGCTGGCTTTGCAACGAAATCTCCGGCTGAGACGGTTCCGTACCTGTCAAAACATTCTCCATGCTTTAGCGATACGTCAGCCCCATGGCATGCCTGACTTCTTTCATGGTTTGCCGTGCTTCTTCCTGCGCTCTTTCGCAGCCATCGGCTACAATACTGCGCACCAATCCGGGATCGGCAGCATACTCTTTGGCTTGCTCACGAATGGGTAAGAGCTCTGTTTGAATGGCTTCAATCACAGGTCCCTTGCACTCAAGACAGCCAATACCGGCTGAAACACAACCTTGTTGCACCCAGGCCCGTGTTGCCTCATCTGAATAAATTTCATGAAAGGACCACACTGGACACCTGGCCGGATCGCCCGGGTCATTACGTCTCACACGGGCGGGATCCGTAGGCATGGTGCGGATTTTTCTTTCAATTTCGGCAGGCTCTTCACGCAGATAAATGGCATTACCATAGGACTTCGACATTTTCTGACCATCAAGACCTGGCATTTTCGATGCCGCAGTCAGTAACGCACGTGGCTCAGGTAAAATAACTTTTCCACAACCTTCGAGGTAACCCAGCAATCGTTCCTTGTCACCCAAGGTTATATTTTGCTGATCATGCACCAGGGCTTGTGCCTTTTCCAGATCCTCTGCAATACCCTGCTCCTGATAGGCCTTGCGGTGAGCACGGTAAAGTTTTGCTGTTTTTTTGCCCATTTTGTCAATGGCCAGTTCAACAGCTTGCTCAAATCCTGGCTCGCGACCATAAAGATGGTTAAATCGCCGCGCCAGCTCGCGGGTTAATTCGACATGCGCCACCTGATCGGCACCCACCGGCACATTACCGGCACGATACATCAGAATATCGGCGCTCTGCAGCAAGGGATAACCCAGAAATCCGTAAGTCGCCAGATCTTTTTCCTTCAGTTTTTCCTGCTGATCTTTATAGGTGGGTACACGTTCCAGCCAACCCAAGGGCGTGATCATCGACAATAAAACATTGAGCTCGGCGTGTTCAGGCACGCGCGACTGAATAAAAATGGTTGACGAACCCGGGTTCACGCCCGCCGCCAACCAATCGATGATCATTTCCCAGACATTCTGTTCAATGATGGACACATCGTCATAATGCGTAGTCAGGGCATGCCAGTCAGCCACAAAGAAGAAACACTCGTATTCATGCTGCAGTTGTCGCCAGTTCTTTAATACACCGTGGTAGTGGCCCAGATGCAACTTGCCCGTAGGGCGCATGCCCGAAAGAACTCTTTGATGGGGAACAACCGAGCTCAAAATACTCTCCTTTAAATTTATCAAATTGGATCAGGGACAACACAATTGTTGCGATCTTACACCGCTTCGACCTAAATTATTCACACTTTTATCAGGGTTTTGTACGCGAAGCACTACATAAAAGGCGCTAGATCACCGCACCCTACACGCAGTACTTCAGGAAAGTCACCAACCAGATCAATCACTGTCGTTTCTTCGGGTGAACCATAACCGCCTTCTATGACCAATTCAACCTGTTGCGCCAGCAGATCACGGATTTCTTCAGGATCACACAGGGGATAACTGTGTCCCGGCAGCATCAGGGTTGAGGTCATCAGAGGCTCACCCAACTCGATCAATAATGACAAGGCAATTCGATTATTGGGGACACGAATCCCTATCGTTTTGCGCTTGGGGTGCAATAAACGTCTCGGCACTTCAGACGTTGCCGGCAGGATAAATGTATAGGGTCCGGGGGTATTTGCTTTGAGCAAACGATAATAACTGTTACTGACTTTGGCATAGGTCGAAATCGCAGACAGATCGGGACAAGCCAGCGTAAACGAATGTTTGTTATCCAGCTGACGAATTTTGATAATACGATCCAGCGCCGCTTTATCACCAATATGGCACGCAATGGCATAGGCCGAGTCAGTCGGATAAACGATAACGCCCCCTTGTCTTACGATGTCCGCCGCTTGTTTAATGAGGCGCACTTGGGGATTTTCGGCGTGGATTCTAAAATATTGGGACATCGATACTCGACCCTGGTAATGGGTAATTGTTGTTGATCGTACAGTACAGATCTATTTTATGTGAGCCGATGAAACGCTAACAGCGCTGGCATTTTGACCAGACATCACTTTCCCACAAAGGTGCACATAACGCTGGCAAGTCACCCAGCATGCCCAGTTTCATACCCGGATATGATCGCCCGTGAAAATCACTGCCCGCCGAGGCTAACAAGTCAAACTGCTGCGACATTAAAATCAAATCACGGGTTTTATCGACATTCTGTGACGGGTACAAAATTTCCAAACCATCACCGCCTGCCTCTTTGAAATGTGCCAGTAGCTTTATTAATTTGGTGCGCGTCATGCGGTAGCGTCCGGGATGGGCCAAAATTGCCACCCCCCTGGCACTTTTGATCCACGAAACTGCTTCAGCAACAGAGGCCCACTCCGTGGCTACATAAGCCACCTTGCCCTCGGCCAGATATTTGGAAAAAGCACCCTGAAAATCTTTCACCAGACCACGTTTTACAAGTACTCTGGCAAAATCCGGTCTGCCTACATAGTGACTGCTCACACCCGCAGACACCTCTTCCCAGATATTTTTGATGCCCAGCTTTTCAAGTTTTGCCGCCACTAGCTGCGCACGTGTTACGCGCTCAGTCTGATGTTTTTTCAGGCCCGCAGTTAATGTGGCATTTTCGACATCAATACCTAAACCCAACACATGGATATCCATTTTTTCCCACCGTGTTGAAATTTCAACACCGGGCACCAAGATCACACCCACTTCCCGAGCGGCAAGACGCGCACGTGGCAAACCATCGACAGTGTCATGATCGGTCAAGGCCAACACATCTATTCCGGCCTGTTTGGCCGCCAAAACCAACTCTTCCGGACTCAGCTCTCCATCCGAAAAATACGTGTGGCTATGCAAATCATATTTCATCGTTTTAACTTCTGTTATCTAGCGACGCCGCTTACCTGAAAAAAGGGAAACCTCAGAAAAGTATACTCAAAAAAGGTGTATTACTCTTAAACATAGGCCATTGTCGTACTGTATTACTTTGTTGATACCAGACATAGCGAAAAATACTTGGAGTTTTTGATTATACAAATGTATAGAATACGCACCGAGTGTAAACGCTTCATTACATTTCAGGCCCCGTTTTTCAGTGTGTCTCTTTACTATTTATTACTTACTCAATAAATTCAGAAAACTTATACATAATGAAACAACTTATTGATTTTATACCACTTATTGCATTTTTTAGCGCCTATAAACTGGTTGATATTTATGTAGCGACCCAGGTTTTAATGGTCGTAACTACTCTACAATACGGCTGGTACTGGATACAGCAACGACGACTGGAAAACTTTCAGATTATCACTTTGGTTGCTGTTTATGTTTTTGGCAGTTTAACCTTATTTATGCATGACGAAACCTTTCTTAAATGGAAAGCGCCGGTAGTGAACTGGATTTTTGCTTTGATTTTCCTTGGCAGCGAATTTGTAGGCAAGCATAACCTGGTACAGAGAATGATAGGACATACCGTTGTTTTACCTGATCCGATTTGGCGTAAACTCAACTACAGCTGGGTTGTCTTTTTTATTGTCAGTGGCGCGGCAAATCTATACGTTGCTTTTACCTATCAAGAATTCTGGGTGGATTTTAAAGTATTTGGCAGCCTGGCAATGACGATTATTTTCCTTATTGCACAAACCGCCTATCTCTCCCGGCACATTATTGAAACCGAGGAAGATTCTTCCACGTCCCCACCTGAAAATAAATAAAACCCATGATTTACGCCATTATCAGTCAAGATGTTGCCAACAGTTTAAACAAACGAAAATCCGCCAGAGAAGCACATCTGGAACGTCTGCAACAACTCAAAAACGAAGGACGCTTACTTCTGGCAGGACCGCACCCTGCCATAGACAGCGACAACCCCGGTGAGGCCGGATTTACCGGTAGCCTGATCGTTGCAGAATTCGATAGTCTTGAGGCAGCACAGGCATGGGCTGACGCAGATCCTTATATCGCTGCGGGCGTTTACCAACAGATTGTCGTTAAACCCTTTAAAAAAGTTCTGCCCTGATCGTAATAATACAAACTCTGTGTAAAATAAGCGGCAATACGTCAGCCCAAGGAACTCGTTAATTGATGATCGGCTTGCATAAAACACGCATATCACTGCTCAGTTGCTGTCTACTTTTGGTCATGCTGTCTACTCCTGGCATCAGCCAGAGTGCCAATGCATATATTGCAGGCCAAATTCCGGCACCCATTCGCGAGGGACAGTCAAGCGACAGCACAGTCATTCATCCCGGGCTGCCCAGCGGCACCCAGATCAATATTCTAGCGTTGTCAGAAGACCAAAAATGGAGCCTCATCAGAACCTCAGACGGAATTAAGGGCTGGATACCCGCACAGTCCGTGCAAAAAAATCCCCCAACACAACAAGCCCAGCAGAAAGCTCTCAGTAATCTCGCATACTTAAAAAACGAGGTACAAAGTACTGCAACGGACTCGGCAAACAAGCCCCCTGAAGACACGGTAAAACAATATAAAAAGCTGCAACAAAACTACGACAACGCTGTAACTGAGCTTGATCGTTTAAAAAAACTGTCGACCGAGGCCATTCGTCTTGATCAGGCTAACAGCGAACTGCTCAAAACCAATCAATTAATAAAAATAGACATGGAACGACTGACAGCCGAAATAGATTCGTTAAAAGCAGATAATTTTACTAAAGGTCTACAGTACGGTGCCGGCATACTGACAGTGGGTTTTCTAATCGGTTATTCTATTAAATCCCGAAATTCCAGACGCGACAGATGGTAAGTACACTACGGGTTTTGGGTAGAAAAACAGACGATCAGCGGGTTTGATCTTGTTATAAACCAATACTTCTCTATAGTAGCGTTAGACTGGTAAAAAACAGATCAGTCCGCTAAGGTTCAACAACGAAAAAATGCATTTACACCACCAGGAGCACGTCACATGGCCAAAGGCATGAACAAGAAAAAAGAAACCAAGAAGAAACCAGAAAAAACAATGAAGGAAAAACGCGCCGAAAAAGCCGCCAAAAAATCCTGAAAACCCGTTAAGTTTAAACCCCTCTAATAATGCATGCATTTCTGAATCGCCGCTGACGTCATACGTGGTCAGACGGCGCCAATAAAGAATAAAGACTCTCACTTCCCCTGAAAATATTTTCAATGCTCAAGCAGGTGGTCTCTTGCCGGAGAACTGCAGGTGGGAGTGTGTTTTTTAAGAATACCCGAATTGAGATATTGCATGAATTGTACAAATTACAACCACACGTTAAACTCGGCGGTAATTTTTATACCAATATATTTTTAAAGGTTAATAAAATGCCGATAAAGGATCACGCCAACCATTTGAAAAATATCTTAATATCGTTTCAGTTTTTTTAGGGATGATTATCCTTCCTTCTAAAATACTTGGCCGATACTACCTGTTACTAACACTCTGTTTGCTGTCCTTTAGTGCGCATACGCTAGCCGGTGAGTTTACTGCGTATGGGCCGGTATCATTCTAACAATCGACGGGCGCACCCATACTTGAAACGCGTAGCTTCACCCTGCCTAACACAACGGGCAACTACTTTATTCGGGTCAATAACGGTAGTCTAAAAGATGACAGCGTCACGGTGGCACAACGTTTGGACTATGATGAGTACGGCGTGGTAATAAACGACAGCCATCCCGGTTTCCAACCCTTCGCTTATGCCGGCGGTCTTTATGATGTAGATACCGGCCTGGTCCGATTCGGAGCGCGGGACTATGATGCGTCCGTGGGACGATGGCTTCAGAGTGATCCGATTGGATTGAATGGGGGGTGGAATACCTACGCGTATGTTCGAGGCAACCCGATTAGCAGAATTGATCCGCTGGGATTGTCTGACGTGACGTTTGACCGTAGTGCTGGAACGATCACGGTCTACGACAACCAAGGCAACCAAGTTGGACAGTATCCCGCTGGGAACAATACTACATCGACCAGTAATGGTGCTTGGCCGGATGGGACTTACGACTACTCACACTATGTCCCACATCCTGAAAGCGGCGCTACAGGCCCATATGGTTCCAATGGCAATTTTGTGTTCGACGTTCCCGGACGAACTGGGATGGGCATTCACTCTGGCCGTAAAGGGCCGCAATCGAAAACGCTGGGTTGCGTTCGCACGACCGATGATGCGACGGACTTCCTAAAGGGGCTTAATCAAACCGATCCACTCAAAACGATTACGGTGAAGTGATGACAAAAAAGCCGAGTGGAAGTTGGTCAGTTCGCGCGATGGTGTTGTGCCTGGTCACAATGCCGCTGTCTTTCCATGCGTTGGCAGACGGTCGCATTTGCACCAAGCAAGAGGTGCGGGCTGCGGAAGCGGTGGCCGCGACAGCCCGATCATTGGAGCAGTTGCATCGGCAATTTGAGCGCTATTCGCATTGCGATGATGGAGCGATAGCCGAGGGGTTTAGCGAGGCCGTTACTTGGTTGCTGGCCGAACGGTGGCAAGATGTTCTGCGCTCCTACAAGGTGCTGAAACATGATTCAGCTTTCCGCATGTTCGTCATCCGGCATATTGACGAGACCGTACCGACCGAGCGTTTGAATCGTATCGCTGAAAATGCGAGCAAACGGTGTTCAGGGAGTACGAAAGATTTTTGTCGCGATATTGAAATGGCGGCAAAGAAAGCCGCGCACGCGGAGTCTGATACACCATAGCCTGCCTTACCGCACGAACAAAGTTCAGGGGTCAGGTCTTTTATTTATGACCCCTGAACACTATCATAGAGCCCTGGTTATAACTCACCCTCCTCAGAAGTAAACCTACAAATAGTCAAAAAATAAGGTGGTCATAAATCAAAGACCTGACCCCTCTGAGTGCTGTTTATGACCCCTGAACACTATCATAGAGCCCTGGTTATAACTCACCCTCCTCAGAAGTAAACCTACAAATAGTCAAA
>Ga0209841_1000042_pt1 | contig 28828 bp, 26 predicted proteins | sample GWRWT4_30Apr14_FD_187185 | JGI IMG/M metagenome (GOLD analysis project Ga0209841, IMG submission 187185) | Sand microcosm microbial communities from a hyporheic zone in Columbia River, Washington, USA - GW-RW T4_30-Apr-14 (SPAdes) (version 2) | ecosystem: Engineered > Artificial ecosystem > Sand...
CGTCTATTGTCGGCTAGTTATATTAGCCGTACGGATGGAAATGTTTTCAGCCATTTTCATGTGGCATACAAAAAGGGATGCCAACGCATCCCCTGTGAATCACGTTCTATTCTTTTTTAAAAACAACCCCCCGGCACCCGTACCCAGCCTTCCATCAGCACACGGGCGCTGCGGCTCATAATGGCTTTGGTGGCGGTCCATTCGCCATTAACCTGTTTGGCTTCGGCGCCGACCTTGAGTGTGCCGGAAGGGTGGCCAAAACGCACCACACTACGTTCGCCGCCACCTGCGGCCAAGTTTACTAACGTTCCCGTTATGGCGGCGGCGGTACCGATGGCAACGGCGGCGGTGCCCATCATGGCGTGATGCAGTTTGCCCATGGACAAAGCTCGCACCAAAAGATCAATGTCTGCAGCGGCCACGTGTTTGCCACTGGACGCAACATAGTCCGCCGCTTTGGCCACAAAAGCGATTTTTGGGGTGTGCTGGCGTTGAGTCGCTTCATCGAGATGTTTAATCAGGCCCATACGCAGGGCACCGTGGGCGCGAATGGTTTCGAACATGGCCAGGGCTTTTTCATCGTTGTTAATCGCGTCCTGTAACTCGGTGCCGGTGTAACCAATAGCCTCAGCGTTAACAAAAATGGTGGGAATGCCGGCATTAATCAGGGTGACTTTGAGCGTGCCGACGCCGGGCACATCAAGGTCGTCGACCAGATTGCCGGTGGGGAACATGCTGCCCTCGCCGTCGGCCGGGTCCATAAACTCCACCTGCACTTCGGCGGCAGGAAATGTGACACCATCGAGTTCAAAATCACCGGTTTCCTGAACAAGGCCATTGGTAATGGGCACATGAGCGATAATGGTTTTGCTGATATTGGCTTGCCAGATGCGCACAATCGCCACGCCGTTTTGCGGAATACGGCGGGTATCTACCATTGCGTTTGAAATAGCAAATGCGCCCACGGCTGCCGTTAGGTTGCCGCAGTTGCCGCTCCAGTCAATCACGGGTTTGTCGATGGCCACTTGGCCGAAAAGATAATCCACGTCGTGGTCGGCTTTGCTGCTTTTCGACAGAATCACCGTTTTGCTGGTGCTGGACGTTGCGCCGCCCATGCCGTCGGTGTGTTTACCATAAGGGTCGGGGCTGCCGATTACCCGCAGCAGTAACGCATCGCGGGCCGCGCCGGGCACCTGGGCTGATTTCGGTAGATCTTGCAGTTTAAAAAACACGCCTTTACTGGTGCCGCCGCGGATATAGGCGGCAGGAATTTTAATCTGAGGAAGATGAGACATAGGCGGTTGCCCTGATTTTGAAGTGTTTTGTGTATGTTTATTCGCTGTTGCTTAAATAAAAGTGTCCTGAAGGCCTTCGACTATTCGGCAAGCTTATGGTTCAGCACGAAGGGCAACTTACTGATTCCGTTCGTGCTGAGCGGGTCGAACCATAAACGGAATCAGATTATTCAGAGCACCTTAGCCGTTTTTTTCGATTCGAGAAAATCCTGCGCAAAACGCTGCAAGACACCACCGGCTTCATAGATAGACACTTCTTCAGCGGTATCCAGACGGCAGGTCATGGGCACTTCAATACGCTCACCGTTTTTACGGTTGATGACCAGCGTTAGTGTGGCCCCTGGCGTGCGCTTGCCGAGCACATCAAAGGTTTCCGTGCCATCAATACGCAGCGTAAGGCGGTTGGTGCCGGGTTTGAATTCCAGCGGCAACACGCCCATGCCGACCAGATTGGTGCGGTGGATGCGTTCAAAACCTTCGGCAGCGATCACTTCTACACCGGCTAAACGTACACCCTTGGCGGCCCAGTCACGGGATGAGCCCTGACCGTAATCCGCGCCGGCAATAATAATCAGCGGCTGTTTGCGCTGCAAATAGGTTTCGATGGCTTCCCACATGCGGGTCACTTTTCCCTCGGGTTCGATGCGCGCGAGGGAGCCTTGTTTGACTTTGCCGTTTTCCACCACCATTTCATTTTTCAGTTTGGGGTTGGCAAAAGTCGCGCGCTGGGCGGTGAGGTGATCACCCCGGTGGGTGGCGTAGGAATTAAAATCTTCCTCCGGCAGCCCCATTTTGGCGAGGTATTCACCGGCAGCGCTGTCGAGCATGATGGCATTTGAGGGTGACAGGTGATCGGTGGTGATGTTGTCACCCAGCACCGCCAGCGGACGCATGTCTTTCATGCGGCGCTCGCCGGCCAGGGCGCCTTCCCAGTAGGGTGGTCGGCGAATATAGGTGCTCTGCGGACGCCAGTCGTAGAGCGGGCTGACTTGATCCGCTGCCTCTGTTTTGTGCTCAAACATGGGAATGTAGACGCTGCGAAATTGTTCCGGCTTCACGCTTTGTTTGACGATGGCATCGATTTCTTCATCGCTTGGCCAGATATCTTTCAGTCTAACGGGTTTGCCGTTTTTATCGATACCCAATACATCTTTCTCGATATCAAAACGGATGGTGCCGGCAATGGCATAGGCCACTACCAAGGGTGGCGAGGCGAGAAAAGCTTGTTTGGCATAAGGATGAATACGGCCATCAAAGTTACGGTTGCCGGATAACACGGCGGTGGCGTAAAGATCGCGTTCTATCACTTCTTTCTGAATTGCCGGGTCTAAGGCACCGCTCATACCATTGCAGGTGGTGCAGGCAAAAGCAACAACACCAAAGCCCAGCTGCTCCAATTCAGGCAACAGTTTGGCTTCTTCCAGATAGAGTTTGACCGTTTTGGAACCCGGCGCGAGTGAAGATTTTACCCAGGGCTTGCGGGTGAGACCGCGCTGGTTGGCATTACGTGCCAGCAAACCGGCGGCAATCATGTTGCGCGGATTGCTGGTGTTGGTGCAGCTGGTGATGGCCGCAATAATCACCGCACCATCGGGCATCAGGCCGGCTTCGTTCTCGACTTTGCCGCTGATACCGCGTGCGGCTAATTCCGAGGTTGGCACGCGGGCATGCGGGTTGGAAGGCCCGGCAATGGTTCGGACAACGGACGACAAATCAAAATGCAGCACACGCTCATACTCAGCGCTTTCTAAGGCATTAGCCCACAGGCCACTTTCTTTGGCGTAAATTTCTACCAGTTTGATCTGCTCGTCTTCCCGGCCGGTAAGGCGCAGATAGTCGATAGTTTGCTGGTCGATGTAGAACATGGCGGCCGTGGCGCCGTATTCGGGCGTCATGTTGGAAATGGTTGCGCGATCACCCAAGGTCAGGTGTGACACGCCTTTGCCGTAAAACTCAAGGTAAGACGACACCACTTTTTCGGCACGCAAAAATTCGGTCAGTGCCAGTACGATGTCGGTACTGGTTATGCCCGGCTGCGGTTTGCCGCTGAGTTCCACGCCGATAATGTCAGGCAAACGCATATACGACGCACGGCCCAGCATCACGCTTTCGGCTTCCAGACCACCCACGCCCACCGCAATAACGCCCAGTGCGTCAACCATGGGGGTGTGGCTGTCGGTGCCGACCAAGGTATCGGGAAAGGCGACACCATCACGCGACTGAATCACGGGCGACATCCGCTCAAGGTTAATTTGATGCATGATGCCGTTGCCGGGTGGAATCACATCCACATTTTTGAATGCGGTTTTGGTCCAGTTAATAAAATGGAACCGGTCTTCGTTGCGACGGTCTTCAATGGCGCGGTTTTTCTCGAATGCATCTTTCTCGAAACCGCCGTGCTCAACGGCCAGCGAGTGATCAACAATCAATTGCGTTGGCACCACCGGGTTCACTTGCGCAGGATCACCGCCTTTTTCGGCAATGGCATCACGCAGGCCCGCCAGGTCAACCAGCGCGGTTTGGCCAAGAATGTCATGACAGACTACGCGCGCGGGAAACCAGGGAAAATCGAGCTCGCGTTTGCGTTCGATAATCTGTTTGAGTGAAGCCGTCAAGGTGCTCGGATCGCAACGACGCACCAGGTTTTCGGCCAATACGCGGGAAGTGTAGGGCAGTTTTTCATAAGCACCGGGCGCAATGGCATTCACCGCTGCACGGGTATCGAAATAATCCAAGCGGGTGCCGGGCAAAGGTTTGCGGTTGTTTGTATTCATAACCTGATCCACAACATGATTTTTGACAGTAAAACGTGCATTTACGGTGTTATTAACGTTTGGCAATAGGGGTGACTGCGCGCAATTCTTCGCCGATGTAGTCGGCCGATGGACGAATAATACGGTTGTCCGAACGTTGCTCCATCACATGCGCGGCCCAACCTGTCAGACGCGACATCACGAAAATAGGGGTGAATAACTTGGTCGGAATGCCCATAAATTTATACGCAGAGGCATGAAAAAAATCCGCATTACAGAAGAGTTTTTTCTCGCGCCACATCACTTCTTCGCAACGCACCGACACGGGATACAGTACCTTGTCGCCCACTTCGTGTGACAGTTTTTCTGACCACTGTTTGATAATGGCATTACGTGGGTCGGATTCGGAATAAATCGCGTGGCCAAAGCCCATGATTTTTTCTTTACGGGCCAGTTTGGCCAGCATTTCTTGTTCGGCATGTTCGGGCGAAGTAAAACCTTCGATCATGTCCATCGCCGCCTCATTGGCACCGCCATGCAGTGGTCCACGCAATGAACCAATGGCACCGGTAATACACGAATGCATGTCCGACAAGGTTGAGGCACACACGCGCGCGGTAAAGGTGGAGGCATTAAATTCATGCTCAGCATAGAGAATCAAGGACACGTGCATGACTTGTTCGTGCAGCGCATTGGGCTTTTTATCGTGCAGCATATGCAGAAAATGGCCGCCGATTGAATCATCATCGGTTTCAACATTGATACGCACGCCATCGTGAGAAAAACGATACCAGTAACAAATGATGCTGGGGAAACAGGCCAACATACGGTCGCTGACCTGGCCTTGTTGGGAAAAATCGGTTTCGGTTTCCAGATTGCCCAGCATGGAACAACCGGTGCGGATCACGTCCATGGGATGGGCGCTGGCTGGAATACGTTCCAGCACTTCTTTTAAGGCATTGGGCAAAGCACGCATGGAACGCAGTTTGGTTTTATAGGCATCCAGCGCAGATTGTTTGGGCAACTCGCCTTTTAACAGCATGTAGGCCACTTCTTCAAACTGGCAGGTGTTTGCCAGATCTTTTACATCGTAACCCCGGTAGGTTAAACCTGAGCCGGATTTGCCGACAGTGGATAAGGCCGTTTTACCGGCGACTTGTCCGCGAAGGCCTGCGCCGCTGAGTACTTTTGCTGTTGCCATTTGCTATTCTCCTGAAAAGTGAATTGTTTGAATGTTGAATTAAAGTGATAACACGTAAGAATTTCAGTTATTTGTTTTTACCTTCTGCAAACAAGGCATCGAGTTTTTTCTCGTAGTCGTGATAGGCAAGATAATCGTACAGTTCTGCACGGGTTTGCATGGTGTTGATCACGGCTTTTTGATCACCGTTTTCAAGAATCGACTGGTAGACATTTTCTGCTGCTTTATTCATGGCCCGGAAGGCGCTCAGCGGATACAGCACCATGGCGGCACCCCATTCGCCCAATTCCTTTTTGTTCCACAGCGCTGTCTGACCAAACTCGGTAATATTGGCCAGAATGGGCACATTCAAAGCCTTAGAAAATGCACGGTAATGTGCTTCCGTTTGCACCGCCTCAGCAAAAATACCGTCGGCACCGGCCGCGACATAGGCTTTTGCACGCTCAATCGCGGCGTCCAGACCTTCCTGCGCAAAGGCGTCGGTACGAGCCATGATAAAAAAGTCAGGATCTGTGCGCGCATCCACGGCGGCTTTGATTCGGTCGACCATTTCTTCGGTGCTAACAATTTCCTTGTTAGGGCGGTGACCACAACGTTTTTGTGCCACCTGATCTTCCATATGCACTGCAGCGGCGCCGGCTTTTTCCATGTCACGGATGGTTTTTGCAATGTTAAATGCGCCACCCCAGCCGGTGTCGATATCGACCAATAAAGGTAAATCACAGGCCGAGGTAATACGTTGCACATCAACAAGAACATCATTAAGCGAGGTTATGCCCAAATCGGGCAAACCGTAGGACGCATTCGCCACACCGCCACCCGATAAATAAATGGCCTGATGACCAATGTGTTTTGCCATCATGGCGGCGTAGGCATTAATGGTGCCGACGATTTGCAAGGGTTTGTTGTTAACTAAAGCCTGACGAAATTTTTTACCTGCACTCATGCTGCTCTCTCTTCTGAATGTAATCCTATAAGGCGCCAACCAGTTTGTTTTCTATATGGTGTTTTGAATGTGAAATATGGCGACGCATCAGTATTTCTGCCAGCTCTTCATCTTTGTTAGCAATGGCTTGAACAATGTACTTATGTTCATCAAATGCGGTGCTCACCCGTGGCCCTGCCATGCCAAACTGCACACGATACATGCGCGCCAGGTGGTAAATGCCATTAATAAGCAGGGTGATCAGATGGTTATTTTTACTGCCCAGAATAATCCGGTAGTGGAAATCCAGATCACCGGCTTCCTGATAGTAGGAATCGGCGGTTTTCACTTCCTGAAAATGGGAATTCAACAAGTTGTTTAAGTCACTTACTTCCTGTTCCGTCATATTTTTTGCCGCCAGCCTGGCTGCCATCCCTTCCAGCGATTCCCTGACCTGATACAGTCCGACCAGTCCTTCGCTGGTTAAGGCCACCACGCGGGCACCGATATTGGCTTTACGTTCAACAAGATAACACGACTCCAAACGATTAATGGCCTCACGGATAACTGAACGACCCACGGCGTATTTTGTCGACAATTCGGTTTCGCTTAACTTGGAGCCGGCCTGAATGCCACCCTCAACGATGTCTTTTCTTAACTGAAAAAACGTTTTGTCGGCCGCTGTAACCGCTTGTTCGGTGAAAGAAAGCATAAGGCCCAAAAGACTATCGTTAAAAAAGTGTCGACAATATAGGGCGTTGTTTTGCGTGGGTCAATCAAAAAACGCCCTATATTGTCGACAAAAAAGTATAAAACAACAGGGTATTTGGCTTGTTGCTATCAGCGCGAGGCGTTTTGGCTCAGACAAGTCATTTTGCGGGATAAATTTCTGATCGAAGCCGTCGTAATTTTGAACAATCAAAACTGTAGTTGCAGACGCTTTAAAACGGCCAGTTTCCCTTTTTGCGATAATCGTCGTGGCAGTTTTTACAGGTCTTGCTCACGTCGGCAAATGCCTGTTTGGTTTTATGTTTATCGTTCTGTTCGGCGAATAGAATCAGTTGCTCAATCGCCTGATCAGCAGCGCGTTGTTTTTTGTCAAAATCCTTGTGCTGCGTCCAGACATCGCTTTTTGCGTGCGTAGAGCCATGGTCTGAACCCTTTGGAAACGCATCGCCGTGGTGCTTAAATGCATCTAATATGGCTTTTGCGTGGTAGCTAATATCTTTTGTGGACGGATGTTCCAGCATGATGATGGATTTTAATGCCAGCATATGCCCGTTCGCGACAGTATAAATTCCCTGGCGATGAACGATAAATGGATTTTTTTCATTGGCACCGTGAGCGCTGAGTGTTTCTGCAGTCAGTGAGCAGGCAACGATCATGAGCAGGTGCGATAAACGTTTTGTCATAACAAAGGTTTCCATGTCTTCAGTAATTGCTTGCTTGAATTCTACGTGACAATCCCTGTTGCAACTATGTACCCATAAGCGGTGTATTATGAGCGGGGTACTTTTTTATTTAAATGCCAGGCAGGTGATATGACTGAAAAACTTACGCTTTCTGATATTCAAGCCTCAATAGCAGTGCTTAACCTTTCGGCGCGCGAAGCGTGGCAGATTAAAAACGGCAAACTGCATAAAACCTTTATTTTTGCCGATTTTATTTCGGCTTTTGCTTTTATGACCTCGGTAGCATTGTCTGCGGAAAAAATGAATCACCATCCCGAATGGTTTAATTCATACAAGCGGGTTGAAATTGACTTGTTTACGCACGAGGTTGATGGCATTAGCGAGCAGGATTTTTCTCTGGCGGCTGCGATTGAAGAAATTTATCGGCAAGGGAATTAATTGCTGTTAGGCGTCTTTAGCGGGAAAAGTGTATGCCTGCTCCGATTACGCCAAATCAAGGCGTGGTTTTTATTTTTCAGGAAAATTGATTTTGGGCGGCCGGTGTTGACGCAGATGGAGTTTTACACAGCGCTGCCAAGCAAGCATGACAGCGCTGTGTGCGTGTGCTCAGGCGTAATCACGCCGTAATTCAGGTGTCTGAGCTGGGATTTCTGTGGCGCTTTTTGTGGTAAAGACCATGGCTTTATCCTGAAGTGAGCCGTACTTCAAGCTAAAAATATCAAGGACATAATTTTGGTATAACTTCCACGGCGCTTTGGAACCTTGTTTGGGAAACTTGTCGATGGCCCGCTGGATGTAGCCCGACGAGAAATCAACAAAAGGCAGGCGCTCAATGCTCGGGTCATCCGAATGCGGAGTGCAGTACTGGTAACCAAATTCATCCATGTGCTTAATGAGCCGGCACACATAAGCGCTGGTGAGATCGCATTTAAGGGTCCAGGACGCATTGGTATAACCAGTGGCTTGCGCGAGGTTGGGCACGTCGCTGAACATCATGCCTTTGTACGTCATGCTGTCACCGGGTAACCAGGTTTTGCCATCCACTTGAAATTCGACACCACCCAAGGGAATTAAATCCAGCCCCGTGGCTGAGACGATGATATCGGCTTCCAATTCCTGCCCTGATTTCAGGCGAATACCTTTTTCGGTAAAGGTTTCGATATGATCGGTGGCTATGTCGGCTTTTCCAGACTTGATGGCTTTAAAAATATCGCTGTTGGCAGCAATACACATCCGCTCTTCCCAAGGATTGTATTTGGGATTGAAATGCACGTCGACATCACAACTGTCCCCCAGTTGCCGTTTGGCCTGTAAGCGTATCAGCTTGCGTGTGGCGTTAGGCCAGCGGCGTGCGGCCTGAAAAAATCCAACCGCTAACCAGACATTTTTCAGCCGGTTAATGGCCGATGCCAGGCGACCAGGCAATACCCGTCGGAATGCTTCGGTGATCGGATCCCAGTCGGGTAAACCAATGACATAGGTCGGTGAACGTTGCAGCATGGTTACCTTGCTTGCGGTTTCAGCCATGGCCGGCACTATGGTGACGGCGGTGGCACCACTGCCGATTACAACCACTTGTTTGCCGGCATAGTCGAGGTCGCGAGGCCATTGCTGCGGGTGAATCAGCTGCCCTTTAAAATTTTTCATGCCCGGAAAATCAGGCATATAACCGCCTTTATAGCTGTAATAACCGCTGCACATATAAAGAAAATTACAAGTGTAAAGGGTGCGCGTTTTTTCGGGGCCTACCTCTGACTCAACGGTCCATTTCGCCTCATCAGACGACCAGCTTGCACGTTTAACCTGGTGTTTGTAACGGATTTTTTTGTCTATACCAAACTCACTCGCGGCTTCTTTGATGTAGTTTAAAATGGCCTCGCCAGGTGCAATGGATCGACGGTCATCCCACGCTTTAAATGGAAAGCCCAAGGTATACATATCTGAATCCGAACGCACGCCCGGGTAGCGGAACAAGTCCCATGTGCCCCCCATATCGTCGCGCCCATCGAGAATAGCCCAGCTTTTGTTGGGGCAGTCTTGTTTCATGTGCACGCCGGCATCAATACCGGATAAACCAGCACCTACCATCAACACATCAAAGTGTTCTGTTGACATTCCTTCTCTCCTTGAATGACGCATGTATGTCAGTAAGTCGCCTAGGCGCTGACGGTTTTTTTATTTTTGCCTATGGAAAGGAGTTCACCTTTTTCATAAATTTTTTGTACTTCGGCGATCAGGTTGTAGTCCTGCACATTCCACGGGTGAAAGTCGCGACGGTAAAACTGCATATAATGACGCCAGGGTTTGGTAAACAGGCCCTTTTTTCCAAACAGGAAAGGTAAACCATTGCGCCAGGTTTTCCAGCTAAACAATACACCATCTTTATACAACAAAGGTGTCATGCGAATCGGCAGAATCAGTAACAAGCCCAGCGTTGAACCTATCATTGCAACAACGCGTGGCCAATAACGGCCATCAATGCTCATATAGACATCGTAGGCAACGGCTTTGTGTTCAATCTCTTCAGCCGCATGCCATTTAAACAGCGGCGCAAAATCCTCATGCGCCGGGTCGGCAAATAGCTCCGGCTCACTTAAGGCTTGATGCGAGAGTATGGCCGTAAAGTGTTCCAGCGCCAATGTGCTGAGTAAAGAGGACAGTGGATAGCGTCGGTTGGCCCACTTGCCCAAGGTATCAATCAGCTTGTTTTCTCTTACCAAACTGGTATATCCCTGACGCGTCAGAACGTCCATATGGTCCTGATGGCAGCGGGAGTGATGGCCTTCCTGGGTGGAAAAATCGGTTATTTCCTGCTGCAGTTTTGGGTCAGTAATTTGCCCGCGATAATGAATCACACTTCGAACAAAAAATTCCTCTCCTGGTGGAAAGGTGGTAAAAAAGGCATTAAAGAAGTGGGTTTTAAAGGGATCATTATCAAACCAGAACTTGGGTGATTGATCCGTAATGTTAAAGGTCACATCACGTGGGGTGATTTTGTGTGCACTTGGGGGTGCGTTTGGACTCATGACAGCGCTCATAGTGTTCTCCATTCATTATTGTTCTTGATTCCTGTTTTAGGCGCATAACCAGCTTAGCGTATGAACAGTATTTGCGAAAAAAAAGTTTTTTAACATATCAATTCGACCCATGGGGGGGCGTGTGCTAACAATTTTGGCAAAATGGGCAGGTCTTGATGTCTGAATAGTTAAGGTGTTTCTAATGCCGTGCGTGCAAAAGAGCACGGCAGACCAGCCTTGAAAAGTAGTTATTTTTAATCAATTTCGATAGCCTGTAGAGGCCTTTCAAAAGCTATACAGCTGCGCTGCTAGTCGTTATAGTGGCCGTCTTATTCGCTGACAGATATATGCGCGTGCTGAAATTTTAATAAAAACACTTGGCAGCCTGCTAAAAGATAATTCATAAGTTGAAATCAACAATAACAAGAGGAGATTGACAATGGATTTTAACGACAGCCCCAAAGAAGTTGCTTTTCGTGCCGAGGTAAAAAACTGGTTAAGTCAACATGCCAAACCTCGCGCGTCCGACAGTCAGTCGGCCTTTGGTCTTTTTTCCGAAAATGAATCCACTGAAATGATTGCCGAGGCAAAAGCCTGGCAGCACAAAAAAGCAGAAGCTGGATGGGCAGGTATCACGTGGCCGGTAGCTTATGGCGGTCGTGGTGGTTCTTTAATGGAAAACATCATTTTCAGTCAGGAAGAAGCGAACTATGTCACCCCGCCCAATATCTTTTTGATCGGCGTGGGTTTGACCGGCCCGACACTCATGATGCATGGCAGTGAAGAACAAAAAAAACGCCATTTGCCGACCATTATGAATGGCGACGCCATCTGGTGTCAGTTGTTCAGTGAGCCAGGCGCGGGGTCCGACTTGGGCGGTTTGCGCACCAAAGCAGTTAAACAGGGCGATGAGTGGGTCATCAATGGACAAAAAGTATGGACCTCCGGCGCCCACTATGCCGATTGGGGCATTCTGGTCACACGCAGTGATTTTGATGCGCAAAAACACAAGGGTCTAACCTATTTTATTGTTGACATGAAAACACCCGGCATTGAAATTCGACCCATAAAACAGATCACGGGTGGCGCTAATTTTAACGAAGTTTTCCTGACTGATGTACGTATTCCCGACAGCAATCGCGTTGATAGAGAAGGAAACGGCTGGGCGGTGGCACTAACGACGCTGATGAACGAGCGGATGTCCATTGGCGGCGTCATGGGCATGGAGCCGCACACGATGTTCAATGAGTTGAATCATCTGGCGTCTAACACCTATGTTGATGGAATTCTGGCTAAGGATCACCCCGTCGTACGGCAACGTATCGCTTATTTCTATACCAACGTTAAAGCCATGGAACTGACAGTTTTCCGCACGCTGTCGGCCCTCTCTCAGGGAGGCATGCCCGGCTCAGAAAGCTCCATTGTTAAACTGGCGATGGGTTTGCTGATTCAGGAAATGGCCGCATTTGCCATGGAACTTCAGGGTGGTTTGGGCATTGAGTATGGCGCAGGTGCTTCCTTTAATGGCGGCAGTTGGCAGGAAATGTATTTGGGTATTCCTGCCGCCCGAATTGCCGGAGGCACGGACGAAGTGCAGCGTAATATCATCGGTGAGCGGGTCTTAGGCTTGCCAACGGAGGCTCGGGTTGATAAGGGCATTCCCTTTAAAGACATTCCCGCCAACGGTTAATGTTCAATCCACTATTTTACTTACCTTTTAACGTTACATAGGAAATAAAAAATGACTGTCTCTGTATCACCTTCCGCGTTGGCCTTGTTAGCTTACGCAAGCTGGACCCTGGCCTTGATTGTTTTCATCGTGCTTTATCGAGGTTCATTTATCATAACCAAAAAGCGTCAAGCGAATGAGTTTTCGCCTGACGGGTCGGACGTGTCGGCATTTTCACACCGCTTATGCCGGGCCCATGCCAACTGTCTGGAAAACCTGCCCATTTTTGCCGCGTTTATTCTCTTTGCCATTGTGACACGACAAACAGAGGTGACCAACTCGCTGGCCCTGGTTTTGGTGTTTGCCCGAATGGGTCAAAGTATTGTTCATTTGATTAGTGCCAGCGCGCAAGCAGTGATGTTGCGGGGCACGCTGTTTTCAATCCAGCTGGGTATACTGATATGGTGGGCCTGTCAGTTCTTTCTGTAAGTTATTCTTGTCGCAATAGTCAGGCTTAGAATAAAAAGGCTTCAGATCTGCTGTTCTGAAGCCTTTTTTTATGGCCGGATCTTGGTGTTTGTTTAACAACGGAATCTGCTTTTGTATTTATGTCGGGAAAATTATTGATCGTTTATCACAGTCAAAGCGGCCACACCGAAAAAATGGCACACGCCGTTAAGCAGGGTGCAGGTGAGGTGGAGGATGTGGAGCTGCGCTATTTGCGCGCTTCAGTCGCCGGATTGGATGATTTGTTGTGGTGTGATGGTCTGATTATTGGTACACCGGAAAATTTTGGTTATATGTCCGGTGCCGTGAAAGATTTCCTTGATCGCACGTATTATCCTGCGCAGAACCAAATCCACGGCAAACCCTATGCTCTTTTCGTGAGTTGTGAAAATGATGGCTCGGGCGCGGTAACAAGTATTCAGCGTATAGCGCTGGGTTATCCCTTAAAACAGGTTTTGGAGCCCTTTATTTGCAAAGGTGAAGTCACGCCTGCTGCGCTTAATATCTGCCGGGAGATGGGCATGACGCTGGCAGCAGGTATTTCACTGGCAATCTACTAAGAACCTGTTCACGACTTAGCTAAAGGGCGCATCGCGGCGTTGGAAACGCGCTCAAAATGCGCATTACGTGTACACTCCGCTTTTTCGCCCGCTTCCACCTTGCGCTGTATCCCTTGATCAAGAACGTGAACAGGATCTAAGACTGAAACCTTACTCATTTGTTTTGGCTCTGGCGTCGTGCCAGCCGGCTTCCCAACTGGCCTGATGAGCATCATCGTCGTAAGGACACTGGCGAATGCTTTTTCCCGCCTTGCCTGACTTATAGCCGTCACTGTAAGCGCCATCCAGATCGCTATTCCATTTCATTGTTTTCTGCCCCTGTATGGCACTGGCCAGACTTAAACTGTCGAGCGTGTCATTGGGGTTGGCTCCTGTGGCGAATGCTTTGTCTTTGATGCCAAAAAATTCCTTGATGTCATGGATGATGTAGTAAATGGCAGGAATCAGAATCAAGCTGATGACTGTTGCAAACATAACACCAAAACCCAGAGAAACAGCCATGGGAATCATGAATTGTGCTTGCAGGCTACGTTCGAGCATAAGGGGCGTAATGCCGCCAAAAGTGGTGATGGATGTCAGCATGATAGGTCTGAAACGTGCGGCACCCGCTTCGCGGATAGCGATTCCCAAGGGGACACCCGCAATACGGCTGCGGTTAATATAATCAACCAGCACCAGCGAATCATTAACAACCACCCCGCTGACGGCGACAATACCCACCAGAGACCAGATGGTGATTTCCAGACCTGCCACAAGATGGCCACCCAGGGCGCCTATCAGCCCAAAGGGGATGGCAACCATAACCATCAAGGGTTGGGAGTAAGACCTGAACAGCGAGGCCATCAGCATATACATGGCGAACATGGCCAGTGTAAAGGAGGTGAGCAGGTAGCGGATTGCTTCCTGTTTGTTTTTCTGCGAGCCGGTTAATCCCCACGTTACGCCGGCGTGCGTCGCCTTTAATTCGTTTAACAAGTCTTTTTTAAGCGCATCCATGACTTTGGCGTCGGTCGTAATTGATTCATCAACCCGGGCCTGTACCTGGATAATGCGCTTGCGATCACTGCGCTGAATTTCAGTGGGGCCGGTGCCGTAATCAATGTCAGCGACTGTGAGCAGCGGGGTGGTATTGTTTTCCGGCATATTGGTCGTGCCAGTCAGACTGGGCATCATTGGAATGTTGGGTAAACGTATGCTCATGTTCTCAAGTGTCCACAGCGAGTTACGCTCCTCGGCAGGCAAACGTACAACCACTTTTACTTCATCCTCGCCGCGTTGGACTGTTTGTACTGTAGTGCCGTGAAAGGCCTGGCGTACCTGGTTGGCCAGATCCGTGGCGTTTAAACCTAAATCGCGGCCGGCTGGTTTGAGCGTCAGATTGAGTTCTTGATTACCTTTCTGGTACGAGTCATGAATTTCATAAACGCCGGGGTAGGCCGCCAGTGCTTTTTTCAGGTCATCGGCCGCCAGTTTCAGCATTGATAGATCTTGTGAGTACAACTTGATGTCTACGTTAGGGCCGGGATTGTTCAGGGTGTGCTTGATTTCCAGACTGACAATATCGGGTATGGAGCCTATTTTCTCACGCCATTGTTGGGCTACCACTTCACCTGACAGGGTGCGGGTTTCGGACGGAGCCAGTTCAATGACAACCTGTCCTTTGTTGTCCCCTCCTTTGCCGACGAGAGCAAAAATATTGTTAACCTGCGGGGTGCCGGTTTTTTGTAACAACTCTTCGCCTACGCGTTGAGCAGCCTGTTCTACCCGGGTCACAGCGGCATTGGTAACGTGCGCTTGCGTATTGCTGGCGAATTCAATGTCAGCAATGGCTAAATCGCCTTCAATTTCAGAGAAAAAACGGATGTTGATCCAGCCGCCCAGAATGATGGCCATGGCCAACACAAATAAAACGCCAAACGCGGCCACGCAGGCATAGCGCCAGCGTAAGGACCAGTCCAGAAAAGGCCGGAAACGATGCTGAATGAAATTTTCCATGCCGTCTGAGAAAATCGTTATAAAACGATTTAACAGATTATTGGGCGGGGTTATTGAGGTAGTGCCCGACAGGTGGGCCGGTAAAATAAGGAAAGCTTCCATTACGGAAAAAACCAAAGTACATATCACGATAATAGGAATAAATTGAATGAGTTTACCTTCAGGACCGGGCAGGAAGATGAGTGGTGCAAATGCAATGAGCGTAGTAAACAATGCATAAAGCACCGGCACGGCTACTTCTTGGGTGCCTTTGATAGCACCCTCGGTCCCCATAATCCCGCGTTGGTTGTAGCTATGAATGTTTTCGGCAATGATAATTGCATCGTCCACCACCATGCCGGTGACCAGCAAAAAGGCAAAGGTTGTGATCATGTTAATCGAGCCATCAAAATAGGGCATAACCCAGAAGGTGGCAAAAAATGCCACCGGAATGCCCATCGTTACCCAAAACGCCAGTTTGAAGCGCAAGAACAGCAGTAGCATGATGAAAATCAAGGCAAAACCACTAAAGGCGTTACTAAGAAGCAAGTCGATTCGACTGCGGAAGTACTTTGAGCTGTCATCCCATACATGCAGGCTGATACCTTCGGGGATGTAACGTTCTGGATTTTTAATATAGGCATTCAGAATGTCGGAAATTTCCAGGATATTCTGTTTGCCCACTCTGAAAATGCGTAACGACACGGCCGGTTGACCATTGAAGCGACTTTGCGTGTTGGCGGCTTTTAAACCGTCGGTAATGGTGGCGACATCACCCAGCAGCAGACGTCCGCCTTCGGGGTCAGAACGCAGAACAATTTGGGCATATTCCTCCGCTGTACTGGCCTTGCCTTCAATGCCCAGAGATATAAAACCGCTATCACTTTCGAGTTGTCCGCCTGGTGAGCTAAGCGAAGAAGATTGTATGGCTAGAACAACCTCAGAAAAACTCATGTCATAACGCTGCAAGGCGCCTTCGGATAATTCAATGGAAATTTCATCCGGATGCACATCAGCAATTTCGACTTGGCTGATTTCGGGTTTTTCCAGAAGATCCTGCCGGATTTGTTCGGCCAGATTTTTTAAGGAACGCTCATCGGCGGGTCCTGAAATGACCAGTTTACTGACCAGATTGCGGATGGCCACTTCTTGTATGATGGGTTTGAGCACATCCTTGGGAAAGTTACCAATGCCATCAATACGGTTTTTTATTTTTTCCATGACTTCTTTGATGTTGTAGTCATAGTCAATTTTCACCCGAACCAGGCCCAGATTCTCGGCGGCGGTACTTTCTATATCTTTAACACCTTCCAGATCAAAAATAGCTGATTCGACCCGTGTTAGCACGGCCCGCTCAACTTCGGTTGGAGAGGCGCCGGGGTAAGGAATGGTAATAACAACCATTTCAAGGGACACATCGGGCACAATTTCTTTGCGTATATTGGGCAGCGCCAATAAGCCCGCAATAATGGTCAGTGTCATCAACAAGTTGGCGGCAACGTGGTTTTCAGCAAACCAGGCAATTATCCTATTCATGCAGCGAGCCTCTATTGCTCAGGAAGGGGTTGAGGGGCTTCGGCTTCTTGAAGATCCGTAGCATGCGCTGCTTTTTCTTTTTCTTCGACAGGGAGGGTGTTGATTTCTTCCTCGACTTTTTTAACGCGAATAATATTTTCGGGTGTGGTGCTTATGGCTGTGTTGGCGGGCGTTGCAACCAGTTCAGCCTGTTGCGAATCCGATAAAAGAACGCGCATGCCTTCAACCACAATATCCATAGGGGTCAGAACGATAAAATCATTTTCTGTGAGCCCTGACTTTATATAGATATTGTTTTTTCCGCGGTACAGTACGTCTACTTTTTTGATATGCAAACGTTGGTTTTTATCAACCGTAAGCACCTGATGGGTGTTTCTGAGTGCTTCGCGAGGAATACTGAAAATATTATCAAAGTGAGCGCCTTCAATTTCTGCTTCAACAAAACGGCCGGCAGTCAGAGGTGGGCGACCAGGTTGTGCTGGATCATTGCTGAAGGGTTCATCAATGTGTGCAATCAGATACATCAAACGATTGCGCGTATTAACGCCACCGGTGGTGCCGACAACACTTCCCAACCAATAATACGTTTTATCTCCATAGCTGGATTGTAAGCGCACCTGAGGATTCAGTGATTTGTCCTCATTGGTTTGATAGGGCACGTTGATCAGTTGTAATTGGGTATCGGACACTGGAAGATAAATTTCTGCGCGGTTTGTGGCAAAAATCCTGCCCAGTTGCACCCCGGGCCCAATATATTGGCCGGCACCCACGGCTTTTTCCAGCACACGCCCGGAGAATGGTGCGCGAATTTCGGTTTTTTCCAGCATGATCTGAACCCGCTCGTGATCTGCTTTTGCGGCCTCAAGTTGTGTTTCAGCTTCAGAAATGCGCGCCTGTCCTATTTTGGATTTATCCAGCGCATTAATACGTATATCCGCTTTAACCGCCGCAAGGTTTAGTTCGGCTTTAGAAACCATTGAGTTGACTTTAGACAATTCAAGTCGGTAGTTCACCGGGTCAATACGCAACAAGGTTTCGCCCGTTTTAAATGTGCCGCCATTTGCAAAATTGGGTGCAATCCACAGAACTTTACCTTGCACCTCAGAGGTAAGAATAATCTCGGTGCTTGGTTTGACTGTGCCACGGCTGTACAGGGGTATTTTGATCGATTGCGCGTTAACTTTGGTGACTGTAACAACAGGAAGTTTGGGTTGTGCTGCCTGTTTTTGGACTTGGGGTTTGAAAAAAACTAACAAAGATGAAAGCAGAAGGCCGCCGCCAATAAGAATAACAGGCGCTATCACCTTTACTTTGTTTTTTCTTAAAAGTTGTTTAATTTCCATAATATATTAACCAATTGATGCAAGTGATGTTGAGAGAATATTTGAAAACGTAGCCGATGATTCGTGTATAAAAAAATGATCACCTGCAAGGCAGTGCAGTGTGGGTGAGTAGGTGGTGTACCGAGACCATTCTTGCAGTTGACTGGGTGTGACAGACGGATCATCTTTGCCGGCAAAAAGCTCAAAGGGCACAGGTAATACCGGTTTTTGGCTTGTGGAACTTTGTTGTCGCCACTCGTGCACGAGGCGAAAGTCAGCGCGCAAAGTGGGTTCGATCAACTCAAGCAGTTCGCTGTTAGTCAACACAGCCTCGGGTGTGCCGTTGATCGTTTTAATTTCTTGCCAGAATTCTTCGGTGGGTAGCTCATGAAGCGCCTTATCTCGTCCCTTCACATGAGGAGCGCTGCACGCGGATAGCATCAATCGTTGCGGTAAAGCTTGTTGGGAATGATACAGCGCGCAGCAGACTTCATACGCAATAAGAGCGCCCATGCTGTGACCAAAAAAAACAAAGGGTTTATCCAGAAAAGGCTGTATGGCTTGTGTCAAATTGTCGACCACAGACCTGAGATTGGATAGACAAGGCTCATTAAAACGCGTTGCTCTACCTGGTAACTGCACTGAGAAAACATCCACGTCACCGGTAATTTGTCGTGACAAAGGAAAATAGCTCGCAGCGCTTCCCCCGGCAAAAGGGAAACAAAACAGGCGAACCCTGACGGCATCATCCTTTTTTTTAGCGCAATTTAAGAACCAGGGAGACTCGACTCCCTTCGTTAACATAATTTACTGGTTCCGTCTGATTGTTGGTGTCAAATTAAGGCGTCTGTTAATAGTAGGAGAGATTCTGTTTTGGCCGTTAAAGAGGTTTTGTACTTTTTTGTTGCACCTCATAGCCGCTACTAGGGTTTATGTCGCCAAAACAAGGTCTGTATTACATCGGAATGAACATAAAGTGGCAAGTAATTTGGCTGGATTATAAAAATAAAACCGTACCCGAGATGCCATACCCAAGGATAAGCCTATGCGGTGTTCCTGATGCCAGAAAATGGTATTGTTTGATGGAATGAATGTTTTTAGTACGGAGATTCAGTATTGCAGTGATAACAGAAGAAGGTGTCATGTGTATTAAGAGGACTGTAACAGCGTCGATGGCCTGTTTGGTAAACACACCACCGACGCTGTTGTTTCAATTGACAACTTTCATGATTTCTTCGGAGAGTTGGCTCGTGACGCCATTCGTATCAATCGTAACGCCAGCAAAGTAGTAGTTTTTACCAGGCTTCAGATCGTCAATGACCAGTTCTGTTGGCGCTGTGCCGGTTTCGTCTGCGGTCAGCGTGATAGCACTTGCGCCAGCATAGGGCACATCCTGGCTTTCACGATAATAGATCACATATTGCATGATTTCGTTAACAGACAGCGGGCTGCCATCTTCGCGCTCGCTTGGGGCTTGCCAGCTTAAAGAGATGGAGCCACTTTGTTGAATAAATACAGCGGTGAGCGTGATGTTTTCATTCATGGTAACCAAACACTCGGCGTTATTTTCATTGTTGCAGCTATATTCCCAGTGATCAAAGGCGTAATTAGGCTCTGCAGTCGCCATCAGTGTCATGCTGGTGCCTTGTTCAAAGGAGTAGGTGCATGCCGAGCCTGCTGTGCAGTTGACATTATTGGCGAGGTTGATGACGGAGCCGCCTCCTTCGACGTTAATGGCGAGCGAGTAAGTGCTGCTGTTAGGTTCGGCGTCCATTGGGACGCTTGTTTCTGTGGCTTCTGGCACGCAACCAATCAGCACAAAAGCTAAAAATAATGATGCCAGGATTTTTAGGTGGCCAACGTTGATTCTCATAACTACTGCCTCACGCGGGTTAAGTAATGCGTACATTGGTATCGTTATGTTTGAGGCTAGGTGGCAAATCAGGGCTGAAGTGAGATCGGGTCGGCAAAAAATGCGCGTATAAAAATCGCTTATTCGAGTTGCGATGCTGTGCACAGTTCGGCTGTGCGTTAAGTCGCTATTTTAGATTTCTCGCGACTCTACGTGATGGAGCCGCTACTATTTAAAAAAGGCAGGTTTGGATAGAATTGATAGCGGCTAAATAAAGTTGGCTTGGGTCAAAAATAGGCGAGTTGGCAGCGGTCATCAGGAATCGCTGATACGTAGTCGAGGTTGTAGCAATGCTTCATGTTGAACGTTCGGTTTTGCTTAATTACAGTGCAGAAGAAGTATTTAGAATTGTTAATGATATTGCGTCTTACCCTTTGTTCGTCCCTAATTGTGTGCACAGTGAAGTGCATGAAAGCTCAGAAAGTGAAATGCTGGCGAGTCTTTCTTTTAAAGCCTTGGGCATGACGCAGGTCTTGACTACCCGTAATATAATCAGCCCGGGACGACGGATAGATATGACTTTCGTTGATGGGCCTTTTTCGAATTTGACGGGTCTATGGGAGTTTATTGCGCTGGACGAGGGTGCATGCAAGGCGGTTTGTGTTTTGAGTTTTACCCCCAAGAGCCATTATGCACGTTTTGCCGCAAAGCCCGCTTTAAATAAGGCCGCCAATTCGGCGCTGGATAGTTTTAACAAAAGGATTACAAAGGTGTATGGAAAACGCTGAGTCGCACCGTATTAAGGTGGAAGTGGCCTATGCGAAGCCTGACAAGCAGCTGATTGTGTCACTTGATGTGGATGAAGGCTGCACCTTGGGAGAGGCGGTGTTGTTATCGCGGATTCAGGAAGAATTTCCCGAAATCATTTTAGCTGATGTGAGCATGGGCGTGTTTGGCAAGGTAGAGAAACATCCCGAGAGCAGGGTGTTAAAAGCAGGCGACAGGGTGGAAATTTATCGGCCCCTGATTATTGATCCCAAAGAAACCAGAAAAAAAAGGGCTGGCAAGCTTAAAGACAAACAAAATAAATCGTGAACAGTGAATTATTCAAATTGCTGTATCTGAGCCAGAACACCGTTCTTGAAATATAAGGTTAAGCGTTTGTGCTCTGCCTTACCTTTTCCAGGTTTTAAACTGTAGACATAATCCCAACGATCCGGATGAAAAACATCCTGAATCATGGGCGTGCCCAGCAGGTACCTCACCTGATTCTCGGACATGCCGGTTTTTAATTGTGCAATTTGTGTTTGATCAAACTTGTTGCCTTGTGCGATGTCAATTTTATAAGGCTTGGGAAGCAGACCGCAGCTTGCCAAGAGCACAATAGAAATACTAACAAGAACTATTTTGATTTTACGTAACAAGGTAACATCCCGTCAGAAGTGAGCTAAATTTACGTCCGATATTATCCTATAACACTGAATCTCGCTAAAGGAATTTGCCTCATGCCTGTTTCTAATGACGAATTAAAAAAAGCTGGTTTGAAGGTCACGCTGCCGCGACTGAAAGTATTACAAATTTTGCAAGAGGATCAAAACAGGCATTTGGGCGCAGAGGATGTTTATAAGCTGTTGCTGGAATCAGGTGAAGACGTGGGTTTGGCTACGGTTTACCGTGTTTTGACACAATTTGAAGCAGCTGGCCTGGTAGCCCGACATCATTTCGAAGGCGGGCATTCGGTGTTTGAATTGGCTGAAGAAGATCACCATGATCACATTGTCTGCGTCACCTGTGGCAAGGTTGAAGAGTTTCATGATGAAGTCGTTGAGTCGCGTCAGCGCGATATAGCGGCTGAAATGGGTTACACGCTTAAAGATCACAGCCACTACCTCTATGGTGAATGCAAAAACTGCCAGTTCTCTCGACAATCCTGAATGGATTAGTCTGCAATAATGAGCATGGCCTTGGCATGCTCCAGCGATTCAGGTGATAAGTCCCCACCTCCCAGCATACGGGCAATTTCCGTTATTTTGTTATCGTGGTTCAGAACCAGTACTTCGGTGAATGTGCTGTTGTTCTGACTGGTTTTGTGCACGCTGAAGTGATGGTGTGCCTGGGCGGCGACCTGGGCTTGATGTGTTACGCACAGCACTTGCGCGTTCGCACTTAATTTTCTCAATAAGCGTCCGACAATATGGGCCGTGGCGCCGCCGATACCTACATCAACTTCATCAAAAATGAGTGTAGGCGTGGCGTATTTTTCGGCACAAATGACCTGAATGGCCAGGCTGATACGTGATAATTCGCCGCCTGAGACAATTTTGCCTAAAGGCCTGGCTGGCTGACCTGGATTGGTGATAATTTCGAATTCGACCTGATCGTACCCGTTGGCGCTGGCTTGCATGGGGTCGGTATCGATCCTGATGCTCAGTGAGGCATCAATCATACCAAGTTGGCTGAGGCACTGGTTGATTGCGTTTTGAAGCGGAAGGGCGCTTTGTCTGCGTGCATCACTTAGGGTTTGTGCAAGCGTGTCGTATTCGGCGCGGAGTTGTTTTTCTTGTTCGATCAATGTGTGCAGGCGTTCATCTGTATGGCTTAACTGTTCGAGTTCTTTTTGTAGACCCGCGTGGTGGCTTGTTAACTCGTGGGCAGAGAGACGGTATTTGCGGGCCAGTTGATAACAGAGGCTGATCCGTTCCTCTAAAAATAGCAGGCGATCGGGGTCGCTTTCGAGCTTGGTCAGATACGACTCCAGGTCATGGCTTGCTTCTTCAAGTTGCACCGTGATTGATTCGAGAAAGGTTTGTAATGCCTGTAAGGGTGTATCTGAAACTTTTATCTGGGTTAATTCCCGAATGGCGCTATGTATGAGCTGCTGGGCATTGTGTGTTTCGTTGTCTTGCAGTAACAGCAAAGCGTTATGGCAATTTTGATGGGTTTGATCCACGTTGGCCAGTCTGCGATGCTCTTCTTCGAGTTGCTCCAGCTCGCCTGTTTGCAGGTTCAGTTCGTCCAGTTCTTTAATTTGGTAGTTGAGTAATTCAGTTCGTTCAAGGTTATACCGGGATTCCTCAGTGACACGGTGTAAGGTTTGTGTGCAACATTGCCACTGCTCAAAGCGTTGTTTTAGCGTGTTTAATATCTCGTGGTGAGAAGCAAAGTGATCAAGCAGGTGGCGCTGTGTCTCGCGCTGTAACAATGTTTGATGTTCGTGTTGGCCGTGAATGTTGACAAGTAATTGCCCTAACTGCCTAAGCGACTGCATTGTGGACGGGATGCCGTTGATATAAGCGCGCGATCGTCCTTCGATGTTGATTGTGCGCCGCAAGATGCATTCGCCTTCTTGGTACATATCATGGGCGGTGAGCCATTGTTGGGCGGCGAGGTTCTGCTGGCAATCAAAGGTGGCAATAATGTCCGCTTGTTGCGCGTCTTGACGGATTACGTCCGATTCGGTGCGGGCTCCGAGCGCCAGGGCGAGCGCATCGACCATGATGGATTTCCCGGCGCCTGTTTCGCCAGTGATTACGCTCAGTCCATCGCTGTAATTGATTTCCAGGTGTTTGACGATGGCAAAATCTTTGATTTTAAGCTGGGTTAACATGTGCATCCTTGGCCAACGGGCTTTTTGATCTGGGGATTATTTGCTATTCTCTGGCTGAAATAAATAAAATTTTGGGCGCTCTGTCATGCGCGTTCAGCGGTAATGACATGGATTTTGCATTGTAATGATGAGTGTTACAGAGTTTCCAGAAAGATCGCAGCAGCTGTTAAGGGCGCTGGTGGAGCTTTATATTCGCGATGGACAGCCCGTGGGTTCCAATGCCTTGATTCGCGAATCGTCTTTATCCGTCAGTAGCGCGACGGCGCGTAATATAATGGCTGATTTGGAAGACCGTGGTTATCTGGCGTCCCCTCATGCGTCTTCTGGCCGGGTGCCGACTGATCTGGGGTATCGGGTGTTTGTAGACAGTCTGGCCGCTTACCGTACCTTACGCCAGGATGAGGTATCACATTTAGTCGCGGGCTTACATCCAGACCAATCCCCATTAACACTTGTGGCGGCGGCATCTACATTGATTGCGGAGACAACCCAGCTTGCCGGAGTTGTTCTGTTGCCACGTCATAATCAGATCAGGTTGCGACGAATAGAGTTTTTGCCGCTGTCCGGTCAGCGAATTCTTGTTGTTATGGTCATTAATGAACAAGAAGTGCAAAACCGTATTATTCGATGCACCAAAAACTATGATGAGCGGCAACTGGCTCAGGTTGCCAACTACCTCAATAGTCATTTCGCGGGAGAAACGCTTGGTATTATCCGCAACAAACTTTCGCATTTGCTTACTGAATACCGTGATTCCTTGCATGGTTTGGTGCAATCGTCGTTAGAGCTGACTGAGAAAGTGTTTGACAATCTCAAAGCGCCCGAGAGCATTGTTATGGCGGGTGAATCACATTTGCTCGAAATGGCCAAAGAAACCGAAATTGACAAGGTAAAAGCTATTTTTGCCGCGTTGGAAGAAAAAAGCAGTATTCTTGAGCTGTTTGATCAGTGCATTGCCGCCGATGAGGCTCGAATATTTATTGGCGCCGAATCCGGATACAGTGCGTTCTACGATTGCAGTATCGTTGTTGCGCCCTATTCTTGCGCAGACCAGGTGTTGGGTGTGCTGGCTGTTTTGGGTCCAACGCGCATGAATTACCCGCAAGTAGTCCCGATGGTTGATATTACGGCAAAAATTCTCAGTATGGCCTTGAATCAGCCCTCTTGATCCCCATAATGTTCATTCTTTCGCCTGTGGATGCGTCGTGACTTGCGTTTGCAGTGTCTGTTTATGCGTTATGGCTGTTGTGCAGGCAGGGACCGTTTTGTTCACCGGGGCGATCAGACGCCTCATCGATTGTTGGAAAATTTTATATGACAAGTGAAAATCAGATGCATCCTGAACAGAGTGATGTCACGTTAATGAACGAAGAATCGACGGATGCGGAGGGCTGTTGCTCATCGTCGCCGGATGATTGCGTGGCTTTGCAAGCCAAAGTGGCTGAGTTGGAATTGCTACTGAAGCAGCAGCAGGACGCGGTGTTACGGGCTAAAGCTGAAGAATTAAATATCAAACGACGTACTGAAAACGAAATTGCCAATGCGCGCAAATTTGCGCTGGAGCGTTTTGTGAGTGATCTGTTGCCGGTCATTGACAGCCTTGAGTTGGGTTTGGGGCTGGATATCAGTGCCCATGAAAATAACGAACAGATCAAAGCCTATCAGGAGGGTTTTGAGCTCACCCTGAAAATGTTTGAAGATGTACTGCTTAGACATCATGTAGAAAAAGTAGAACCCGTGGGCGAGCCTTTTGATCCTTCCTTTCATCAGGCGATGTCCATTCAGGAAAGTCATACCGCCGAGCCTAATGCGGTGCTCGCGGTCATGCAGAAGGGTTATAAGTTAAGTGGTCGATTGGTCAGGCCTGCAATGGTGGTGGTTTCAAAAGCCCCTGCTGCTCAATAAGCCACAAAATTTAACGCTATGCACTTGAAAGCGTCAGCTTTGGCGCAATATCTAGTTCAAACATTAGGGGCGACGTGCTGAACAATTCGGGTTTGCTTGGTCGCCATAGAGTCAGTTTAAGTAATTTGGAGAAACATGATGGGTAAAATGATAGGTATTGATTTGGGCACCACCAATTCGTGTGTCGCAATTCTTGAAAGTGATGGCGCGCGTGTTATTGAAAACAGCGAGGGTGATCGCACCACGCCTTCTATTGTGGCGTATACCGATGATAACGAAATCCTGGTGGGCCAGTCTGCAAAACGACAGTCGGTGACTAACCCCGAGAACACCTTGTTTGCAGTAAAGCGATTGATAGGCCGTAAGTTTGCCGATGATATCGTGCAAAAAGATATCAAAATGGTGCCCTACAAAATCATGGCAGCTGACAATGGCGATGCCTGGATTCAGGTAAAAAAAGAACGATTGGCACCACCACAGATTTCCGCCCAAATCCTGAAAAAGATGAAAAAAACAGCCGAAGATTTTCTCGGCGAGCCGGTGACTGAAGCAGTTATTACGGTGCCTGCTTATTTTAACGATTCCCAGCGTCAGGCAACCAAGGATGCGGGCCGTATTGCGGGTCTTGAAGTAAAACGAATTATCAATGAACCCACGGCTGCGGCACTTGCCTATGGCATGGATAAAAATCGTGGCGATAGTATTATTGCTGTGTACGACCTGGGTGGTGGCACGTTTGATATCTCTATTATTGAAATTGCCGATGTCGATGGCGAGCATCAATTCGAAGTATTGTCTACCAACGGTGACACCTTCCTCGGTGGCGAAGACTTTGACCTTAAATTAATTGAATATCTGGCGGACAGTTTCAAGAAAGATTCAGGAATCGATTTACACAATGATCCCCTAGCCTTGCAGCGTCTGAAGGAAGCGGCAGAAAAAGCCAAAATTGAGTTGTCATCAAGTCAGCAAACAGTGGTTAATTTGCCCTACATTACGGCAGATGCCAGCGGACCTAAACATCTTAATATCAAGATCACCCGTGCCAAGCTTGAATCGCTGGTAGAAGAGCTGGTGCTCAAAACGATGGATCCATGTGCAAAAGCGTTAAAAGACGCGGGTCTTTCTGCGAGTCAGATTAACGATATCATCTTGGTAGGTGGTCAGACACGTATGCCGATGGTGCAAGAAAAGGTGAAAGCCTTTTTTGGCAAGGAACCACGAAAAGATGTTAACCCCGATGAAGCCGTTGCGTTGGGCGCTGCGATTCAGGCAGGCGTATTGTCCGGTGACGTAAAAGACGTGTTATTGCTGGACGTAACACCGTTAACCTTGGGCATAGAAACCATGGGTGGCGTGATGACGCCCTTGATCGAACGCAATACCACTATTCCAACCAAGGCCTCGCAAGTGTTTTCTACGGCAGAAGATAATCAGACTGCCGTGACTGTGCATGTATTGCAGGGAGAACGTAAACAAGCCTCAGGTAACAAGTCTCTAGGACGTTTTGATTTGGCAGATATTCCACCGGCATCTCGTGGTATTCCGCAAATAGAAGTTGCCTTTGATATTGATGCCAACGGCATTCTTAATGTATCAGCCAAAGACAAGGCAACCAATAAGCAGCAGTCTATTGTTATCAAAGCGTCTTCTGGCTTGTCTGATGCCGAAGTCGAAAAAATGATGCGTGATGCTGAAGCCAATGCTGAATCGGATAAGAAGTTTGCTGAGTTGGTAGAGGCGCGTAACCAGGCCGATGGTTTGATTCATGCGACACGTAAAACGTTGGCTGATGCGGGTGAAAAAGTATCCGCAGCAGAAAAAGACAGCATAGAAAAAGCGGTGGCTGCGCTGGAAGAAGCGATGAAAGGTGGCGATCTGGAAACGATTCGAGCAAAAACCAACGCGTTAACTGAAGCCACGTCGGGTCTTGCGCAGAAAATGTATGCTGAACAGGCAGAGCAAGAACAAACAGGACAAAAGGGTGAGCAGGCGCAGGCCAAAAAAACAGGCCAAGGCGATGTCGTGGATGCCGAGTTTGAAGAAGTGAAAGATTAAGCGTGTAATAGTTCAGTAATAAGTGGTTTTCAGGGAAGCGCAAACTAGTTTGCGCTTCCCTGTTTTTAGTATCAGACATTGATCAGACAGATAACGCCCATGTCAAAACGTGATTACTACGAAATATTAGGTGTGGCCAAAGGCGCATCTGAAGAAGAAATCAAAAAAGCCTATCGACGCTTGGCCATGAAGCACCATCCGGATCGTAATCCCGATGATGCTGATGCGGAAGTTAAGTTCAAAGAGGGTAAAGAGGCTTATGAAATATTAAGTGATGCCAATAAGCGTGCGGCTTATGACCAGTTTGGACATGCCGGAGTTGATCCAGGTGCCGGCGGCGGTTTTGGCGGTGGTGGTGCAGATTTTGGTGATATTTTCGGTGATATATTTGGTGATATTTTTGGCGGCGGCGGTGGCCGTCGTCGAGGATCACAGCAAAGCCGTGGCGCAGATTTAAGTTATACCCTGGAACTTAATCTCGAAGATGCGGTAAAAGGTAAGGAAGTTCAAATCAAGGTTCCGACGCTTGTGGCCTGCGAAACCTGTGATAGTACGGGCGCCAAACCGGGCACTACGTCTACAGAATGTACTATGTGTGGAGGTATTGGTCAGGTCAGGATGCAGCAAGGATTTTTTTCCGTGCAGCAAACCTGTCCCCGCTGTCATGGCAAGGGCAAAATGATCAGCGATCCTTGTACCAAGTGCCGTGGGCGTGGTCGAATCGAACAGGAAAAAACCCTTTCAGTCAAAATTCCTGCCGGCGTTGATACCGGAGATCGTATTCGTCTGACCGGAGAGGGCGAAGCCGGTCCGGGCGGCATGCCAGCGGGCGATCTTTATGTGCAGGTTGCTGTGCGTGAGCATTCCTTGTTTCAGCGTGATGGCAAGCATTTGTACTGTGACGTCCCTATTAGTTATGTAGATGCCGCGTTGGGCGGCGAAATTGAAGTGCCGACATTGGATGGACGCGTCAAACTTAAAGTGCCTGCTGAAACGCAAACCGGAAAGCTTTTCAGGCTGCGTGGCAAGGGTGTGTCGCCCGTTCGTGGTGGAGGCCCTGGTGATATGATTTGTCGGGTGGTGATCGAAACGCCGATTAATTTAAATAAAAAACAAAAAGATTTATTGCGAGAGTTTCACGAAAGCTTAGACAGCGCCAAACATGCGCCTAAAGGACATTCGTGGTTCGATAGCGTAAAAACATTCTTCAGCTAGAAAATAGTAGATATCGTATG
>Ga0209841_1000043_pt1 | contig 28621 bp, 22 predicted proteins | sample GWRWT4_30Apr14_FD_187185 | JGI IMG/M metagenome (GOLD analysis project Ga0209841, IMG submission 187185) | Sand microcosm microbial communities from a hyporheic zone in Columbia River, Washington, USA - GW-RW T4_30-Apr-14 (SPAdes) (version 2) | ecosystem: Engineered > Artificial ecosystem > Sand...
TCCTCAGGATTATCAGGCAGACGCCAATCGTTATAACAGTGTAGGTAAAATTCGTGCAGCGGAATGCCGTATTTACGATGCCGAAAAGAAAACCTGGGCACCGGCAGGACAAGAGGGTAAGGTATTAATCCGTTCACATATGGCGCTGGGTTTGCAATACAAGGGTGATGCCAAAAAAACCGAAGAAGCCTTTCTCGATGTAGAAGGCAAAACCTGGTACGACGATGGCTTGATTGGTTATGTCGATGCCGATGACTTCCTTTACCTGACCTCTCGCGCCAAGGAAATGATTATTTCAGGCGGGGTGAATGTATTCCCTAATGAAATCGAAGAGGTCATTAAAAAACACCCCGCCGTCTTTGACGCGGCGGTGGTGCGTGCGCCTGATCCTGACCTGGGAGAAGTGGCGGCGGCCTTTATTCAACTGCAAGCCGGGCAGAAAGCACCCAGCCTGGATGAGATAGTGAAGTTTTGCAAGGATCAGGGGCTTTATGGTTTCAAGTTACCCCGGCAGGTGTATTTTGAGAAAGAATTACCGCGTCAGCTTTCAGGTAAATTGATCAAGCGTGACCTTGAAGAGAAGTTGTGGCAGGGTGTTCAGGCACACGGTTGATGTCTTGTTCTTGATCATTGGCAAGCAGTTTTCTGACGTATATCAGATAAGTGCTTGCTTCTAGATGTTCTTTTTTATTTGCTCAAACAGGCCAGTACCAAGGCCCAGAATTCAGAAAAATCATTCACAACTACATCGGGTTCGTAGGGAAATTTTTCGGTGCCGGGAAATATTTTTTTCAGCCAGGGTAAATCCCATTGGGCACCATTAAAAAAAACAGCCGTTTGATTGGCGCGTTTTGCTGCAATGGTATCGGTAGTGCTGTCACCGACATACCAGATGGCCGGTGTTGATTCCATGTGCAGACTTTCACTGGCTTTTAATAGTTGATCGGGATGCGGTTTTCGGTGCTGTGCATCATCTCCACAAATGGCCATATCAAATAAATCCTTCCAACTGCCTTCTTCGACGCAGGCAAGTTCATGTTCAAAGAATTCCCTGTCCCTGTTGGTTATTATGCCTATTTTCAGTGGCAAGGCTCTGAGTCCGATGAGCATGTTGCGTACTTGGGGTTCGAAGGGTAAAACGGTTCCGTAATGTTTGCGGTAATGTTTGGTGAAAATTTCATGGGCGATTTTTTTTGCTTCCTGGTCATCACCAAACAACACTTCGAAAATGTCGGTGCGGGAAATTTTTCGATCTGCCTTTATTTTTGGATGCAGCTGGGCATTATTGCGCACGTATTGAATCAGCCGCGCATCTTCAATGGTTTTGCTTTTTTCCGGTGGCACCAGACGATGGAGCAAACCCTGTTCATTTAATTCAGGCAACATATCGTCAACAGCGTGGTACATGGCATCCATGGTATCGACAAGCGTTGCATGCCAGTCAAATAATATAATTTGAGGGGGTGTTAAAACAGCAACCGAAGGATGCCAGTCCGGCTCAATACGATGATAAGGGGGCGGTGGTGGAGGGTATTCCGGGGGGCGGATGTCCGCGAGTGAAACTTTGAACGCGGTGGCGTTTTGGTCCTGGATGTGTTGCAGCAGATCCAGCAAATCATCGTAACTATCAATAATGGCGTCAGGGGACAGGTCGGGCGCTTGTTGGAAAATTTGCCGGATATAGCCAGCGTCCCAGCAGGCGCCATTGTAAAGTATGGCGGTCACACCGGCCCTTTTTGCGGTCACGATATCCTGATAACTGTCACCAATGTACCAGGTCTGTGTCGAGCAAGATTTGTTGATTAATTTGAGCGCTGTGTTAATCATTGCGGGATTGGGTTTGTAAGCGGTGACATCGTCAGCACAACAGAGGGTTGAGAAACAGGGCTGCCAGATGCCTTGATCCACTTCGGCCAGTTCATGCTGCAAGAATTCGCGACTTCTATTGGTCGCTATTCCCAGTGTAATGCCCAGTGCTTGCAGGGCGTGAAGATAGTCTTTTACGCCTGGTTGAATCGGCTGCACTTTGCCGTAATATTTGCGATAACAGGCATTGTAGGCGTGGTGGGCAAGGTCTTTGGCTTCATTGTCGTCACCAAAAATGACGTTAAAAATATCGGTGCGTGAAATGCGTCGCTCGGCCAGAATTCTGGGGTGAAGGCGTCTGAAAATGCGAATGTAGCGCACTAACTTGACGTCTTCCTGGGTTTTGCACAATTTTTCTGAAACGATACGTTCAGAGAGTTTGAGCGCCTCCAGCTGTGGCAGCAGCTCTTCCATAGCATTGAACATGGCATCTGCCGTGTTGACCAAGGTGCCATGCCAGTCAAATAAAATAACATCGGGCGTAGGGAGAAGCGATTTTTTTTTCGACACGGGTATGATTTCTCTACAGGTTATTTCACAGCGTGCGGATGACCAATATTATTTGTTCAACCTTAGCACCGAAGCTGTATTAGTGTTATTCAATAATCATGCGAACCGGGTTGTTTTTCTTTTAGGCGCAATGTTACCCAATTAAAATTGAGTGATGCGAGAAAAACAATGAGGGTCATTCTTTTACATAACTACGGGGAATGCAGGTTTTACCTGTAACTACGAAATCCAGTGCACTTTGGAGATAATCATTGGGCGTGTTTGATCTGGTATGTGTTATTTCAAGCGATGTAGCTAGAAGGAATTTATCCATCCACAAAAAAATAGAGATTAAAAAAGCCCCGTAGAAACGAGGCTTTTTATTGATCGAGATCTTGTATTATTTGTTTTGCAGGTTGGTCATTGGGCCCATCATTGCTTCCTGTGTGTTGGAAGGATGTGTAGCGCCTTTGCTGAAATCAATAACTTTTGACCAGCCGGCAGCAATGCCTTCCGCTGTAACGTTGTTCAGTGGCAGACCAAGACCTTCGGTACGTTCCCAACGTAATTTGGCAAACCAGCCACAGCCTACTTCAAACAAACCGCCGGTTTCCTGGCAGCTTTCATGGCACAAATAAGCAACTAATGGAGAAACATATTCTGGTTTGAGATTTGCCAGGATGTCTGCAGGCATAACCGTTTCAGTTAATCGTGATGCAGCAATAGGGGCAATGGAGTTTACGAAAACGTTACGTTTTTTGCCTTCGTGCGCCAATGTTTGAGTCAAACCATGAAGACCCAGTTTAGCCATGCTGTAGTTCGCCTGACCGAAGTTGCCATAAATACCGGCCGCAGACGCAGTGTTGATAATGCGTCCATATTCTTGATCACGCATGTGTGGCCATGCCGCATGAGACACTTTGTAAGAGCCTTTTACGTGCACACGATAAATAAGATCCCAATCTTCATCAGTCATTTTATGGAAGCTTTTGTCACGCAGAATGCCAGCGTTGTTAACAACAACGTCAATGCGTCCGTAAGTATCCATTGCGGTTTGAACAATTTTGTCGCCATTTTCTACAGAGTCGAAGTTTGCAACAGCTTCACCGCCCGCCGCTTTAATTTCATCAACTACTTTTTGAGCAGGTGATGAGTCGGCACCGTCACCAAAAGCGCTGCCACCCAGATCGTTGACAACAACTTTCGCACCACGCTTGCCAAATTCCAGCGCATGGGATTTACCCAGACCATTTCCTGCGCCCGTAATAATGACAACTTTTCCATCAAAGCGTAAATTGGACATGTATATTCCTCCATTTGACTTGTTTTTAGTTTTTTTGATGTAACTTGTACTTTTGAAGTACTGAGAGTTAGTAATGGTGGGGATGCGCACGAGAGTAATATTTTCCAACCGTACAACAAGCCGAGCCAATGTATCAGTAACAAAGAGAACAAAGTTGCAAATCTTTAGTTATATCTATGATAAACGCGGATAATCTTTACGGATTCGTGTTAGAAAATGGGACTTTTGGCCTTTCAACTCTAAGATAATGAAAGTAACACGCGCTAATCAAAACCCGATATTTTGTATTAATAGTTACATTTATTTCGGGCAAACATTTGTAACAGTAATGATAAATTTTGTCAAAAATATAAAACCACATGTTAAATACTCATTGATTGGATGGGGCGTTATTAGGACTCTCTGACGGGCGCTGGGGAGCCCATTAATCCATATTAAATTGGCATTGATGACTGTGTATGGAATCGAAAAATGGATCGCGCGTTTTATTGTTGGCATTATAAGTGCTTTTAAAATTGATGAGTGAGGCCAGTTGCTCAATCAATGATGCGAATAAAAGTGGATTTTCACATAGGGTTCATGTTTCTCTGTTAGTATTACATCGCGTTAATGATCTCAAAAAAATGGAGCAAGGGTTTCTTAACAGGCCTGTGATAAAAATAACAAGCTGCCTGCATGATAATAATTACAAATCAGGAAGATCAATGGGTGCAAACAAAGAGGGTATTAACTCTTTAGTGTTGCTAAAACATGATGATTTTGTATGACGATTATGAGGAAAGTGTGATGAAAAAGTTATTTTTAGGTGGTGTTTGGGGCTTGGTTTTGCTTACCATGGCAATCAGTGCGCAAGGCGATGAGCAGCCCAGTGAATGTTACCAGTCCATTTTGTCAAGCCGTGATTTTCAGTTAGACAAACCTGCTTATGGTTTGGGAAACGCAGCGTTTGATTCGGCCATTTTGACCGCATCAAGTGTGGCTGCAATTCCTACGCTGGCGGCAACTTTGCCAGCAGGCGCCGTGTTGGTGGTTGGACACAGTATTGGGGCGATGGCTGTTAAAGAGGCCAAAGTGGAGGGTCGCAATCGTTTGCTTGCTTTGCTTAGAGAATCTGCTTTATTTCTTGAGGATGATAAACAGGATATAAAAGAGTACCCAACGTTAAGAGAGTTGTGGTATCGCGTAAATGGCCCTGTTTTCAAGAAAATAACACCGCAGCAGGTGGCGCAATCTGTCTTGAAGGCTGAATACGACGTTGAATTTTGCCAAGACCCAAAAAATTACCATATGGTAATTTTCAAAGATTATGTCCTGAAAGATTTGGATGGTTAGAGCAGGATGCGAAAAGTTGAGCCGGGTGTTAAAACACCCGGCTCTTTTTTTAAGTTATTAAGCAGTTTTGAACGTTGCTTTGGATTTGGATAAAACAATATTTCCTTTTTGTGTTTCTGCCTGAATAATGGCTTCTCCTGGTGCAGTGATCCACATTTTGGTAATGATTTGATCCCCCGGCCAGACTTGATCTGCAAAACGGGCTTCGAAGGAAACAAAACGTGCGGGGTCGCTGCCACAAAGAGTATGAAGGATATGGCGTCCGACAAATCCGTAGGTGCACAATCCGTGCAGGAAGGGGCCTTTGAAGCCTGACATTTGAGCAAATGCAGGGTCAATGTGAATTGGATTGCGGTCACCGCTTAAGCGATACAATGCACCTTGTTGTGGCAGGGTTGTTTCTTCGTATACATGGTCGGGTGCACGATCGGGTGCGTTATTGATGCCATCGCTTGAAGGACCTCTTTCGCCGCCGAATCCACCTTGGCCACGCAAAAAGACCGTGGCTTTGGTTGTGCAGATAGGGCCATTCTTGTCTTGAACCGTACCTTCAACGCCAACAACGGCCGCTTTGCCTTTGTCCCATATTTCTGAAATTCGGCCTACACACTCAACAGTGCCATCAGAAGGCAGAGGGCGATGCTGGATGATGGACTGTTCTCCATGCAGCAATGTGGCAAGATTCATTTCGATTTTGCCCATCATGCCACCCAAAGACATCATGCCGGCAATTACACCAAAAGTTGGGAGAACTTTAGGTCCGCGACCTTCATAGACAAAATCGAGTTCTTTTTCAGGGACACAGCCAACGCCCAGTGCATAGAGCATGGTGTCTTTTGAATTCCACTGGTAAGGAATGGGATCAAAGGTGGTGCCCACTAGTTTGGGGGAGATTTTCTCTGCCATTTTCTAAAACTCCTTCTGATTGTCGTGTGTTTTCTATTTTTTCTAATAATTTAAACGCGAGCCAATGAAATTCCTGAGCGCCAAATTAGTTAACAGGTTTACTGTTGTGAGTGTCAGATAACCTTGGCTGATTATGCAGCCGGGTTAAGCAAGGGTCAACGCGAAATTGGACATGTCGTGAGGCTGTGTGGTGGTGTTAGTGAGCGTGAGTAATGCAACAATGCACGTTATTGAAGCAAGTTGTCAGGTGTCTAGCTAAATTAGAAGAGAAGGTATAACACGGATTATTTTATATTAAATTGACCAAGGTTTGTTTTTAAGCAGGCATGTGATACCGTTTCTTCGCATAATTTAGCAGAGGCATAAGCCATGGCAGATCTTGTATGCGGGCAAATAACGCCGCTATCCCACTTGGTTAAACGATTACTGGCACCCAATCCCGGGCCATTTACGGGGCCTGGCACCAATACCTATTTGCTTGGGCGTGAGTCTGTTGCGGTGATTGATCCGGGTCCGGTCATTGATAAACATATCGAAACAATTCTCAGTGAAGCAGGTGACAGAATTCGTTGGATAATTGTCACGCATACACATATTGATCATTCCCCTGCCGCCGCTGTGCTGAAATCTCGTCTTTCTTCGGAAGTTGAATTGATTGGTATGCCCTCATTACAGCAGGGTTTCTCTTTTGATAAGCAATTCAAACCCGATAGAATAATTGCTCACGAACAGATAATACAAAGTGACGAATTTACGCTTAAAGCGCTGCATACACCTGGACATGCTTCCAATCATGTCTGTTATTTGCTCGAAGAAGAGAAATTGCTTTTTTGTGGTGACCAGCTGATGGAAGGATCCACCGTAATTATCGCACCACCGGATGGTAATATGGCTGAGTACATTCAATCATTGGAACAGTTGCTGACGTATCCCATTGAGGCGATAGCACCCGCGCATGGCAATATTATGCTGGATGCGCGAGCAGTTTTAAGTCAAACCATTGCGCACCGTTTGCGACGGGAGCAAAAAGTGGTGTCAGCCTTAAGTGAGATAAAAGCCGCTGCAATGGAGGCTTTGGTGCTAAAGGTGTATGACGATGTTCCGGTTTTTATGCATCCCATTGCGCAGCAATCATTGTTAGCGCACTTGCTTAAACTGGAAGTAGAAGGACGCGCATTAAAACGAGATGAGATTTGGTCCCTGGTGTGAGGAAATGCGCGCATATGCGATAAAGTGTCAAAAATGAATTTACGACTGTTATTAAGTACAATCTGAACCTTTAACTTTAGGCTCCCTCATTTGGCGCTTCTATGTATCAATTCGCTCGTAATGCCTTGTTCCATCTTGATCCTGAAAAAGCCCATCATCTGGCACTTAAGAGTATTCGTTACGCGCATAAATTTTCGTTGAGCGACCGTATGCTACCCCAGCTGAAATTACCGCTTAGCGTCATGGGGCTGGAATTTGATAATCCTGTAGGCTTGGCCGCAGGGCTCGATAAAGACGGGGAATGTATTGATGGACTGGCCGCATTGGGATTCGGGTTTATTGAAATAGGTACGGTCACACCGCGCCCTCAACCGGGCAACCCGCAGCCACGTTTGTTTCGATTGCCCAAGCATAAGGCCCTGATCAATCGTATGGGTTTTAATAATCTGGGCGTTGATCATCTGGTGAGACAGGTCAAACAGTCGCACTATCGCGGTGTGCTCGGAATTAATATAGGTAAAAATTTTGACACGCCGGTTGAAAAAGCGGTGTATGACTATCTGATTAGCATGCGAAAAGTCTATCCTCATGCCAGCTATATCGTTATCAACGTATCTTCACCCAATACCCCCGGTCTTCGGGCCTTGCAGCATGGCAAGTTTCTCGACGAACTATTGATGGCGCTTAAAAGTGAGCAGCAGGCCTTGTCACAAAAACACGGCAAAAAAGTCCCCATGCTTTTTAAAGTTGCACCTGATCTGACCGACGATGAAATTGCTGAAATGGCAAAACAATTTTTGCAGGCGGAAATAGAAGGCCTGATTACTACCAATACCAGCGCCACGCGTGAAGGGGTGGAAGATGACAAAAATGCTCAGGAAAGTGGTGGTTTGAGCGGATTGCCTATTTATACCAAGGCGCTAAATGTACAAGAAAAATTTCATCAACATTTTGGTGGTCAAATTCCTTTGATAGGTGTCGGTGGTATTATGACGGCGCAGCAGGCGCTGGAGCGGATAGAGAAAGGCGCGCAGTTAGTGCAGCTTTATACGGGTTTTATCTACGAGGGGCCGCAATTGATTCAGTCAATTGTTGAAACATTGGGAAAGTCAGTCCATTTCAACAAGAAAGGTGTTTAATTCTGAGCAATAAAAAGGCCCTTTTCAGGGCCTTCGATAGCGCATTATTAGGGTGCGCTCATATGACACGCCTGCGCGTGTTATCAAACATTTGCTATTTTATGGATTCCTGAAACGCCAGAATAACCGCTCCATTGATCTTGTCGTCCTTCTCGCCACCCGTTGATCCATAACTGTTTCTGCATATCTGTAATGTACGGGCAGTTATCCTTTGAACGACCTACAATTCCCGATTGATAACCACGGGAAAATATAAGTTCATCTTTATTGCGTTTCTGTCTTTTCATCGATAATTGTTCCTGCTGTATAGGTATTTTTCGTGAAATTTGAAAACTTCATACTACGCAGGGCACAAGCTAAGTTGTGCCAATACAATGGCCTCCTGTATGACTGAAATGTTAATAACTACAATGACACGTACCATGCTTCCTGACGTCCGGCATAAAAGCCGGGAATGTGGATCAGACTGAGCTACCCACTTACGTTTATTATCATGTTCGTATTTTTTCGCATTGCCAACGATTAAATTTGCATATTGGAGTACGTGTTTATACTGACATCAGCTAACGGAATTTTAAATAATCTTTAACATTATGAATTAACGATAAATAAGAATTGGGAATAAATAAGTGACTCTTAATACAAATATTGAAAATCCACAACAATGGCGCTTGATTTGTGAAAAAGGTTTTGAGGATGTATTGGCGCAAGAATTACTTTCCTTCAAGGCGCATGACCTTGTTATTCAAAAAGGACTCGTAAGTTTCAACGGTGATCTTGAGATCGCATTACGGTGCTGTTTGTGGTCACGCGTTGCTATTCGTCTGCTCAAACCACTGAGTAATTTTGCGGTGAGCGATACGGATGAATTATATGAACAGGCAAAAAAAATACCCTGGAGCGATTTTTTTAATTGTGAACAGAGTTTTGCTGTGGACGTTGCGACTAAACAGTCAATGTTAAGTAATAGTCATTTTGCCGCGTTACGTATCAAAGATGCCATTGTGGATTATTTTCAGGAAACACAAGGACAGCGTCCGCACGTTGAGTTGCAGCAGCCAGATATAAAAATATTTTTATATCTTGAAAATGATGGGGCAGAATTAAGTCTGGATTTTTCAGGAGAAAGTTTACATAAGCGCAGCTATCGCAAACAAAGTGTGGAGGCTCCAATCAAGGAGCATTTGGCTGCTGGAATTTTATTGCGAATGGGCTGGAATCGGGGTTTATTTCTGGATAATCCAGACGCGTCAAAAATTTTTCTTGATCCATTTTGCGGCGGTGGTACTTTTTTGATTGAGGCAGCGATGATTGCCAGTGATACTGCGCCAGGCTTGTATCGTAGTTATTACGGATTTATTGCGAGTAAATTATTTGACCAGACACTTTGGGCCTCATTGCTGGCTGAAGCGCGGCAACGCAGTGATGCTGGTCTGCAACAATTGAGAAATGTAAAAATTATAGGCTACGATGCCGATAAACAGTCGCTCTCAGCTGCAACGATTAACATTCAATCGGCACAATTTGAAAAATTTATTCATATAGAACGAAAAGAAGTGGCGCAGTTAACAGCGCCCTTTGCCGCTTTATCATCGCTTGCGGATGACAAACCACCGCATTTGTTTTTGGCAAGCAATCCACCTTATGGTCATCGTCTTGGCGAGGTTAAATCGGTGCGGTATTTATACCGGTTTTTGGGTGAAAAAATGCGTGAATCCTTTGCTGGCTGGACAGTGGCAGTGGTTTCAGATCAGATTGAACATCTGGATAATCTGCGTTTTAACACCCATCAAACGATCAAAACATTGCATGGCGGCAGTAGTTTATTTGTACGTATTATTGATGTGCCGCAGTCGGGTTCTGTAGTTCGACCAGAGGTCTGTCATAGTCAGGTGCAGATAAAAAAAGAGGTTATTTTGTCGGCTGAATGTTCGCTTGATCTTGCCAACAGGCTGAAAAAGAATTTCAAGCATGTGCATAAATCTTTTTCAGGAACCTTGCCTTACTGCTTTCGTCTCTACGACGCTGATTTGCCTGAATACAATATGGCAATGGATTTCTATGGTGACCATCTGCGTATTCAGGAATATGCAGCGCCCGCGAGTATTGATGTCGAAAAAGCAAAGCAACGTTTGTATAGTGCGGTGCGTACCACGCGTGAATTATTCGGTGTCGATTATGATAAAACGCATATAAAAATCAGAAGCAAACAAAAAGGTAAAAGCCAATACACAAAAAATGAGAGCGAAACAAAATTACTGGAAGTCTATGAAGACAGCTGTCGCTTTTTGGTGAATTTACGTGATTACATTGATACCGGACTTTTTTCCGATCATCGTTTGGCGCGTAAACTGATTGAAGACAATGCCAAAGGCAAACATTTTCTAAATTTATTTTGTTATACCGCAACGGCTTCCGTGCATGCGGCAATGGGGGGTGCAAAATCCACAACATCGGTGGATTTGTCCCAAACGTATCTGGATTGGTCGCGTTGCAATTTTAGTTTGAATGGTTTTTCTGAAGTCAATAATCATCTGGTCAGAGCCGATGTGATGACCTGGCTTATGAAGAATTCGTATCAGTATGACTTGATCTTTATTGATCCGCCGACATTCTCCAACTCAAAAAAAATGCGCGAACATTTTGATGTGCAAGCACAGCATGTTGAATTATTGCGATTGGCACTCAAACACCTGGCGGCCGATGGAGAGATACTTTTTTCTAACAATTTCAAAAAATTCAAACTGGATGAAGATGCCTTGGCCGATTTAAGGATAGAGGAAATCACCGTCAGCACGACCAGTCCGGATTTTGCCAGAACAGGTCAGTTACATCGTTGCTGGCGGATTCGCCCGCCGGTCAAACAGACATCACCTTGGCCGGTTTCTAAATGATCTGGTACGTGCTTTGCTTATGAGTTTGCATTCGATGCGAATGAGCAGGGTGACTTTGTATGAATGTAACAGGTAACGTTGTAGGCGGCAGATCTCAGGGAAAATTACCCGTAGTCGCCACGCGCGCAGGGCGCAGGCGAGATGCACATGGGGCGCTTCAAGCTATTGATAGTTTGGGTGAAATTCCCCTTGTGCTTGATAGTTCAATGGAAATCGCTTTATTGTCCAGGGAGCCGGGCTTTAAAGAACAGTTGGCTGGCTTGGTGTTCGATAAACATCTGGTTGAGCAATTTCAGGAAAAATTAAGTCATATTTTTGACAGCATTAGTCGGGATGTCGACAAAAATAATCGTCGCATGGCTTTAACTGCACCGCTGTATTCGCAGTCGCAAGGGTCGTTTAAGCAAAAAATCCATAGTATTGCTTTTCGTTATCTGACCCGAATCAATCACGAAATTACTAAAAGCGCGCAGCAGGAATCGGTGAATATCGTGCTCAACAAGGCCTGTCGTGTGTACGATGCCATTGATCAAAGTTATGCGGTGACCACACAGGAGCTAACGACCTTGGGCATTGCTAATGAGGATATGTTGAACACGTTTTCCAGTACGCAAACATTGATGGAAAACGACGTCATTGAAACGGCGGCCCATATTCTGGATGATGATTTTACGAAAGGCGCTGTAAAAGACAAAACACGAATGGATGTTGTCAAAATAAAACAGCATTACCAGTTTGATGAACACCGTTTTTTTACTAAAGTGGTGCAGTATTTTACGAAAGAACGTGCCCAGCAACAAACGTCGAACGCATTTTATAAAACGAAAGGTTTAAAACATATCGCTGAAATTCAGATGCAGCCACTTGAGGGCGCAGGGATTACCTTGTGTTTGCTGAATGAGTTTGATCAGCCATTGGTGGAGAATTTTTTTGCCGAAAAATACAGCCTTAATCATGTCTGGTCGGTACAAAAACATCGCCATGTAAAAATTCTGGCGGGTTTGCGTGGTGAACTTACGCCAGATGAAACGGCTGCCGTTGTGACATTGCTTGAGAAATTTCTGGTGATAGAGGATTTATATTTTAACCACAGGGTTAAGTATGCGTATAGCAATGCACTGGATAATGGTTATGATCACCAAGAAATTATTGCGTTTGCATTTGATCCGCATCGAAAAGTGCATAAAAGAAATATGCATATTTATCAAAGCATCGCAGAAAGTGACGATGTTGAAATCAAGTATGACGAAAATTTACATCAGATTGATTTATTCACGGAAAAACTGGCTGAATTAATGACGCTGAGTGAGCAGTTTGGTATTAAACAAAGTGATGATTTTGTGGAACAGATGCTTGTTAGTTTGGCCTCGTTCGATAAACGAAAGGACTATGACTATTATCAATCGCCGCTCAGTGATCAGGTGGTGTTAAGTAAATTACTGGGTGCGATTAGAACGCTTGTGCTTTGATTTTATTTTTGCGCAAGTAAGCGCATTAATTCCCTGGCGGCGTTAGATAAGGTACGTCGGCCATGAAAAATCAGGCCTAATTCACGGCTTATTTCTGCTTTTTCTACTTTGAGTTGTCTTAAACTGTTGTCCATGAGCGTGTCGGGTAATACGCTCCAGCCTAGTCCTGTTCTGGTGAGCATGCGAATGATTTCGAGGTTGTTGGTGGATAAACTGCATTCAATGGGTTTGAATGATTGAGCGACGATGCGTTCAACAATGGTGCGCGTGAAGGTTTTTGATTCGGGCAATATTGCAGGATAATCCAGCAGCTCATTCAGGGTAATAATCTTTCCGGTACTTAGAGGATGTGTGGTGCTCACCATAAAACTTAATGAATCGTGCCATAAACGCTGCACTTGTAATTGCGGATCGGCAATGCCGGGCAGGGTGACGATGCCAAGTTCCAGCTCCCCTTGTATAACCAGATCATAGACCTCTTCAGATTCCATGAATTTTATATTGAGTCTGACTTGTGGAAACTGCTCATGAAAGGTTTTCAGATAAGGCGGCAAACGATGCAGTCCGATATGATGACTGGTGCCCAGCGTCAGTGTGCCGCTGATGCCTCCCGATAGATTGCCAATGGCCCGACTTAAATCACTCAGATCGTTTACGATGGCGCGGGCGCGGGGTAAAAGTGTTTTTCCGGATTCGGTGAGAATAATTTGTCGACCAATACGATCAAACAAGGATGCCCCAAGCAGGGATTCGAGTTGGGCAATACGTTTGCTGACAGCCGGTTGGCTTAAGTAGAACAGTTTGCCCGCTTGGGTAAATGAGTAATGTTCAGCAACGGCGATAAAAAGTCGCAGGGTGTCGGTGTCCATTTGCGCGCCGCTCCGTTTTTCGTGATTAAAAAGAGTTTATCCTTATAGCGCATAACTAAAAGTAATCCAAGTGATAAAAATAATGAATTTGTTTTATCAGGCGGCGCTTATTACACTCACTTCTAATTTGGAAAAAACTCAGGAGCCATTCATGAAACCACGTACTTTGTATGACAAACTTTGGGACGATCATGTTGTTAAACAGCGGGACGATGGCACGGCGCTGATTTATATCGATCGCCATTTGCTTCATGAGGTGACCTCGCCGCAGGCATTCGAAGGCCTCGACTTGGCTGGGCGCAAGCCCTGGCGTCTGGATGCCAACCTTGCCACGCCTGATCACAACGTGCCCACAGAAAACCAGCAGGCTGGTGTGGCGGGAATTAAAGACACGGTGTCGCGTATTCAGGTTGAAACGCTGGACGCCAACTGTAAAAAATTCGGTATTGTTGAATTCAAAATGGGTGATCCGCGCCAAGGCATTGTGCATGTAATTGGTCCCGAACAAGGCGCTACTTTGCCCGGTATGACCCTAGTTTGTGGTGATTCGCATACCGCCACCCACGGCGCTTTTGCTACGCTGGCGCATGGAATTGGTACCTCTGAGGTGGAACATGTTCTGGCAACCCAGTGCCTGATTCAACGCAAGATGAAAAATATGCGTGTTGAAATCAATGGCACGATGCCTTTGGGTGTTACCGCCAAGGATCTTATCCTGGCGGTGATTGGCAAAATTGGAACGGCGGGCGGCACAGGTTATGCCATCGAATTTGCCGGATCAGCAATCGAATCCCTTTCAATGGAAGGCCGGATGACCGTGTGTAATATGGCGATTGAAGCCGGTGCCCGTTGTGGTTTGGTGGCTGTTGATGAGACCACGATTGATTACTTGAAAGGCCGACCCTATGCACCGAATGCCGAGCAATGGCCGCAGGCAGTGGCGCAGTGGCGACAGCTTAAGAGTGATCCGGATGCTACGTTTGATTGTGTTGTTGTTCTGGATGCCGCTGCAATCAAACCCTTGGTTACCTGGGGTACGTCACCGGAAATGGTGGTTGCAGTGGATGCCAAAATTCCCAATCCAGCCGATGAGTTGGACCCGGTGATCCGTGAAGGCATGGAGCGTGCGTATGCCTATATGGGCTATCAGCCGGGCTTGTCTATCACTGATATAAAACTTGACCGGGTATTTATAGGTTCGTGCACTAATTCACGTATTGAAGATTTACGTGCGGCGGCGGCGGTGGCGCAAGGCAGAAAAGTAGCCGGCACCATTAAACAGGCGCTTGTGGTGCCGGGTTCGGGTTTGGTAAAAAAACAGGCCGAAGCCGAGGGTTTGGATAAAATTTTTATTGCAGCGGGATTTCAATGGCGTGAGCCGGGGTGTTCCATGTGTTTGGCCATGAATGCCGATCGTCTGGGTGCTGGTGAGCATTGCGCGTCAACCTCTAACCGTAATTTTGAGGGGCGTCAGGGTCAGGGCGGTCGTACTCATCTGGTCAGTCCGGCCATGGCGGCAGCAGCGGCGATTGCCGGACATTTTGTCGATGTGCGTACCTTTACCAATAACGTGTCAGCTTGAATTCATTCTGGAGTAAAAACGAAATGGAAAAATTTATCACCCAAGACGCTATCGTTGCTCCCTTGGATCGAGCCAATGTGGACACCGATCAGATCATTCCAAAACAGTTTCTCAAATCAATTAAACGCAGTGGTTTTGGGCCTAACTTGTTTGATGAGTGGCGTTATCTGGACGAAGGATTCCCGGGCCAGGACAACAGTCAGCGCCCGCTTAACCCTGATTTTATTTTAAATGCAGCGCGTTACCAGGGTGCTGAAATTCTTTTGGCGCGGCGGAATTTTGGTTGTGGTTCCAGTCGTGAACATGCGCCATGGGCGCTGCTCGATTACGGCTTTCGTTGCGTCATTGCACCCAGTTATGCCGATATTTTCTTTAATAACTGTTTCAAGAACGGCATTCTGCCGGTGATACTCGGCGAAGACGTGGTTGATCGGTTATTCAAGGAAACATTTGCAACGGTGGGGTATCGTTTGCGTGTTGATTTACCCTCGCAAACGGTTGTTACGCCCTCAGGAGCACAGTTTGCTTTTGAGGTGGATGCATTTCGCAAACACTGTTTATTGAATGGTCTGGATGATATTGGTCTGACTCTGAAAGACGCCGATGATATCCGTGCCTATGAAGCAAAACGCAAGGTGCAGGCTCCCTGGTTGTTTGGGGCTATTAAAAACTGATTATCTGGCACAGATTCTTTTTCTAATTTTTCAGGGTTGTTGATACATGAATAAAAAAATTCTTATTTTGCCTGGCGATGGTATTGGTCCCGAGGTTGTTACGCAGGCACGAGCCGTGCTGGATCTGGTTAATCAGCAGCATGGTTTAAAACTGGTGTTGGACGAAGGTTTAATCGGCGGCGCGGCTATTGATGCCACGGGCAGTCCCTTGCCTGAGGAAACGGTAATTAAAGCCAAAGGCAGTGCAGCGATTTTATTAGGTGCTGTTGGTGGGCCGAAATGGGAAAGTTTACCCATGGCCAATCGTCCTGAAAAAGGGTTGTTGGCTATACGTTCAAAACTAAATTTATTTGCCAATTTACGTCCGGCGATTTTGTATCCCCAGTTGGCTTCCGCGTCGAGTTTGAAACCCGAAGTGGTTGCAGGACTCGATATTCTGATTGTCAGAGAACTCACGGGGGGTTTGTATTTCGGACAACCCCGTGGCATTCGTACCCTGGCCAATGGTGAGCGTGAAGGTTTTAACAGCTGCCACTACAGCGAATCTGAAATTATACGCATTGGTCGGGTGGCCTTTGATTTGGCGATGAAACGCAATAAACAGGTGTGCTCGGTTGATAAAGCCAATGTGCTTGAGACGACCGAACTGTGGCGAGAAGTGATGGAGTCACTGCGCAGTGAGTACCCGGAAGTAAAACTCAGCCACATGTATGTTGATAATGCCGCCATGCAATTGGTGCGTGCGCCAAAACAGTTTGACGTGATTGTGACCAGTAATATGTTTGGTGATATATTGTCCGACGAAGCGGCCATGCTGACCGGATCCATTGGCATGTTGCCTTCGGCATCGCTTAACGACCAGGGGCAGGGCATGTATGAGCCCTGCCATGGTTCTGCGCCTGATATTGCAGGCAAAGGCATCGCCAATCCTCTGGCCACCATTCTTTCTGTTGCCATGATGTTGCGTTATTCACTGAACAGCCCCAAAGCCGCGGAGGCGATTGAAGCCGCCGTGAGCACGGTGCTTGATCAGGGCTTGCGTACTGCGGATATCTACACCGAGGGCACGCAGAAAGTTTCCACTGAACACATGGGGCAAGCAATTTTGGCTGCCTTGCAGAATTAAATGACTTGAGGTGTAAAAATGACGAAGAAATACAATGTTGCCGTGGTTGGCGCGACCGGTGCAGTGGGCGAAGCGATGATCTCTATTCTCGAAGAGCGCAATTTTCCGGTTGAGAATCTTTATCCTTTGGCCAGCAGCCGCTCAGCGGGCAGCCGGGTTCAGTTCAGGGGTAAAAACATAGTGGTACAAAATCTTGAGGATTTTGATTTTTCGAAAGCGGACATTGGTTTGTTTTCTGCGGGGGGTTCGGTATCAGCCGAATATGCGCCTAAAGCGGCCGCTGCGGGTTGTGTAGTCATTGATAATACCTCGCATTTTCGCAATGACGACGATATTCCCCTTGTGGTGCCGGAAGTGAATCCGCATGCAATTGCAGGCTATAAACAACGCAATATTATTGCCAATCCTAATTGCTCCACCATTCAAATGCTGGTGGCTTTAAACCCGATTCGTAAGGCGGTTGGCATTGACCGCATCAACGTGGCAACGTATCAGTCGGTGTCGGGTACGGGTAAAGAGGCTATTGAAGAACTGGCCGGTCAGTCCGCGCAATTGATGAATGGTCAGGAAATAAAACGAAAAGTGTACCCCAAACAAATTGCCTTTAACGTGTTGCCCCAGATTGATACTTTTCAGGAAAACGGTTACACCCGTGAAGAAATGAAAATGGTCTGGGAAACCCAGAAAATATTCGAAGACCAAACAATCAAAGTAAACCCCACCTGTGTACGTGTGCCGGTTTTTTATTGTCATTCAGAAGCGGTGCACATCGAAACCAAGGAAAAAATTACCGCAGCGACTGCCCGGGCCTTGTTAATGAAAGCTGAAGGCGTAGTAGTGCTGGATGCGCATGAAGACGGCGCTTACCCTACGGCGGTGACGGAGTCTGTGGGTAAAGATCCTGTGTTTGTGGGTCGTATTCGTGAAGACATTTCCTGTGACAAAGGTTTGAATCTTTGGGTTGTTGCCGACAATGTGCGCAAAGGTGCTGCACTTAACAGTGTGCAAATTGCAGAGATTCTGATTAGAGATTATTTGGCCTAAGGTCAGTTAAGCGCGCTGTGCAAATCCCTAAGCGGGTGCTGATAAAAGTCACCCGCTTAGGCGCTTTAAATTGGTTTTATAAGGTGTCGCTTCAGCGCCCATGCTATATGTTCTTTAACCATGGCTTGTTCTGCGAGCGCTAACGGCAGTGTTTCATTGAATCGACGAGTGAGTGCTTCTCGGGTAGCTGCATCACGCGGCGCATTGCCCAAGGCAACGGCAATGTTGCGTAACCAGCAGGCATAACCAATGCGCCGAATCGGGCTGCCTTCTGTGCGTTGCAGAAAATCGTCAAGGCTCCACTGGAAAAGATCAATAAGCTTACTGTGATCCAGTTGATGACGGGGGAAAAAATCCTTTTCGCCCGTGGTTTTGGCAAATTGATTCCATGGGCACACAACCTGACAATCATCGCAGCCGTAAATTCGATTTCCTATCAAGGGACGCAGATCTTCGGGAATAGCCGTGCGCAGCTCAATGGTGAGGTAAGAAATACAACGGCGTGAATCAAGCTGTCGTGGGCCGACGATGGCCCCGGTGGGGCAGATGTCGATACAGGCGGTGCACTTGCCACAATGTTCTTCAGCAGGGGAATCCACCGGCAATGCTACATTGGTGTAAATTTCTCCCAGAAAAAACCATGAGCCTGCACGTTTGTTAATTAACAGGGTGTTTTTTCCTATCCAGCCCAGGCCAGATTTTTCGGCCAGGGCTTTTTCCAATACCGGCGCGCTGTCAACAAAGGCACGAAAAAAGTGTTCGCCTTCCGGCAGCGTGGATTCGATTTTTTTAACCAGTGTCGCCAAGCGTTTTCGCATGAGTTTGTGGTAATCGCGCCCGAGGGCATAACGCGAAATATAGGCGGTATGCGGCTGGGCCAGGGTGTTGATGGGGTCGTCTTGGGGCGGAAGATAGTCCATCCGTGCAGTGATGACACGCAGGGTTTGGGGTTCGAGTTGCGCCGGGTCACAGCGTTTTTCCACATTCCGGGCCATATAGGCCATTTCGCCGTGAAAATGTTTATCCAGCCATTCTTGCAACCACCTGTCATGGGGGGTGAGCTGAAAATCGCTGATGCCGACTTGTTGAAAGCCCAGTTCCAAACCCCATTGTTTGATATTGGTGGCAAGTGAGGCAAAATACTCGTTTGGATGTGCATCCATAAAATCGTTGGAGCTCTTGAATGATTGATAAAGCGCAGGCATCTGGGGATTATAGAACCCTGTTGCCCGGAAATCTGTACAGTGCAGAACAAACGCGTCTGCTGGATTCCTATGCAATAGACACGCTGGGCATTCCTGCTTTATTGCTGATGGAGCGTGCCGGTCGTGCTTGTTTTGAGCATCTGGGTCATTGCTGGCCTCAGGCTAAACAGGTCACCGTGCTGGCCGGTTGTGGTAATAACGCGGGTGATGGTTATGTGATTGCAGCACTTGCGCATGTTGCCGGTTTGCAGGTGATGGTGCTGCAAGTGGGGCAATGCAGTCAATTACGCGGTGTCGCAGCGCTGTGTTATCAGCGGGCAAAAGCGCTGGGTGTTTCCATTATTGAAGTGCTGACGACGGACGAACTCGCTGATTACCAATCGTTATTGCTGGAAAGTGATGTGCTGATAGATGCACTGCTGGGACTGGGAATACAAGGTGAAGTCAGGGCATTGTACGCCGCACTTATTTCGAGGGCGAATAAAGTAGCAACGCCGGTGATGGCTGTTGATATTCCTAGCGGATTATGTCCAGACACGGGGCAGGTTCTGGGTGTGGCGCTGAAGGCGGACTTGACGGTGACTTTTATCACGGTGAAACAAGGTCTATTAACAGGCAGTGGACCGGATTATACCGGCAGGCTTGTTTTTAACGATTTACAGATACCGGCCAGCGTTTATCAGCAGGTATTGCCTGTTGCTCAGCGACTCGACTTAACTACGGTAAGGCCCAGACTCCCGGCGCGTTTGTCGACGGCGCATAAGGGGAATTTTGGTCATGTGCTGGTGTTGGGCGGCGACCGGGGTATGGCGGGTGCGGTCTTAATGGCTGCTACGGCGGCTGCCCGGGTAGGTGCGGGTTTGGTCAGTATTGCGACGCGGCGTGAACATTGCGGCGCAGTTATTGCCCGTCAGCCAGAGTTGATGTGTCATGCCATTTCTGATCAAAACGATGACCTAGCACGTGCAGAAGAAAGGGTTTTAGCCCTTATTGAAAAAGCAACAATTTTGGTAGTGGGACCGGGTTTGGGGCAGACGGCGTGGTCAACAATGTTATTGCGTGCGGCACTGCAAGCGAAAAAGCCAACGGTGATTGATGCAGACGCGTTGAACGTGCTCAGCCAAATGCCCGACTTACAGACGCACCCCTTGTGTATTATGACACCGCATCCCAAGGAGGCCAGTCGTTTATTGTGCTGTACCTTGTCGAGCCTACAACAGGATCGTTTTGTGGCGGCGAGGGAATTAGCGCAACGTTTCCACGCAATTGTCGTGCTCAAGGGTGCGGGCACCTTGATCAGTGACGGTGAAACGCTGTCGTTAGCCAGTGTTGGAGGCCCCCTTATGGCCAGTGGTGGCATGGGGGATATTCTAAGTGGTGTAATTGGAGGCTTGCTTGCTCAAGGTCTGGAACCCCATGAGGCGGCACAATTGGGCGTGGTTCTGCACGGCACAGCGGCGGATCGACTGGCGCTTCAACAGGGCGAACGGGGTGTAATGGCTATGGAGCTTTTGCCTGTGATACAGCACTTGTTGCACCAAGTGCATACGTAATCCATTCCTGTAAATTAAATTCTTCCTGTCATTCAAAAGGACAGCTGTGATCATGGTCAACGATAAAATAGAAGTTTTCCTGACGTCGGATACCGATACCGTGCATTGGGGTGAGAAAGTTGGCCATGCGCTTGCGGGCAGAGGAATCGTTTATTTGTATGGTGAATTAGGTGCGGGAAAAACCACGTTTAGCCGGGGCGTATTAAGAAGTTATGGTTATCTAGGCTCGGTAAAAAGCCCGACCTATACTATAATCGAGCCGTATGAATTAGCGTCTGCGTGCATTTTTCATTTTGATTTGTATCGACTGACGCATGCAGATGAATGGCATAACCTGGGCGTTGAAGCGTATTTTTCCGGACAAGCGATTTGTTTGGTCGAATGGCCACAACGCGCGGCGGAATATCTTCCACCAGGTGATCTGGCGATTACGTTGGTTTATGCGCAAGAGGGGCGTAAAATAGGAATTGAGGCGCTCAGTGATTATGGGCGCGAAATAGTAAAAGCGCTTTCTTGAAATTTAATGAATGTTTTGTGTTTAAACAATTTATGGTGAGTAAAATCCTGAAAATGAAACACCGTTTTTGGCCTGCCGCGTTTGTTTTTGTTATGGTCACAAGTTTGTGGCCAGCCTTGTCTGGTGCCACTACCTTAAGTGCTGCACGTGTTGTAACAAGTAACGCAAAACAGCAATTTGTTTTTGATGTCAGTGATGCGGTGGACTTTAAAGCGTTCACCTTGAGTAAGCCGAATCGCCTTGTGCTGGATCTGAAGAATACGCAAATCAAAACAGCGCTGTCGCAATTGAATGTAAGTGGTACGGTGGTAAGCAGTATTCGTGGCGGTTACTTTCAGCCGGGTATGGCGCGCATTGTGTTTGATCTCAAACAGCCGGCCAAATGGCAAACCCGTCGTTTGGCATCTGATGGTCGTCATGGTCAACAACTTGTACTTGAATTTATGTCGAGTGCGCCGGTACAGCTCAGTACACAGTCCCAGTTTAAAACGATACCCGGTGTTGCGGCGGCGTCCTATTCCAAAACGAACAACACAATACCCAATATCACACCCAATGCCACACCTAATACCACACCTAATACCACACCTAATACCACACCTAATACCACGCCCAATACAAACCAAATGACAAGCCAAACGCCTTTAAGTGCGCCAGCGAAAGCCCTCGTTAAAAACACAGAACCCACACCCACTGTGACGAAGGTGATTTCTCCCCTTGTAGCGGCTCCAGTGCTTGTTGCTTCCGCATCTGCGCTGAGCTTGCCCAAACCTGCTGTTCTTGCGCCGCCAGCTGTTAAGCAGACGCCTGAGTTGCGGCCTGTTGTTTCGCAGCAGCCAGTGCCAGCGGTGGTGACCAAATTGCCTGTTCTTGCGTCAATTCCCGCTGTACCGGCAAGTCTGCCACAAAGAAGTCGAGACATTATTGTCGCGATTGATGCCGGACACGGTGGCAAGGATCCGGGGGCAATCGGTCATCAGGGTAGCAAAGAAAAAGATGTGGTATTGGCTATTGCCCGTGAGTTGCACAAGCAAATGTCTACGGTGAAAGGTTTAAAACCCGTGTTAATTCGCGATGGTGATTATTTTATCCACCTGAAAAATCGCCGGGATATCGCCAGAAATAAATATAATGCAGATGTATTTATTTCAATTCACGCAGACGCTTTTTCTAACAGAAAGGCAAATGGTGCGTCCGTTTTTGTCTTGTCCCAGAATGGCGCCTCGAGCACCACAGCCAGCTATTTGGCCGATAGGGAAAATAGCGCTGATTTAATTGATGGCTTTGATATCAGCAATGCCAATGCAAGTTTGAGCGAAATGATTCTGAATGTGGCGATGGATGGTGTATTGGCAGAAAGTAATAACGTAGGCCATCAGATTCTGAAAGAATTAGGCAGTGTTTCACGCCTGCACAAAAAACAGGTAGAACATGCGGGGTTTATGGTCCTTAAATCGCCTGACATGTTATCCCTGCTGGTTGAGACGGGTTTTATTTCAAATCCCACAGAAGAGAATTTGCTCAAAAGCTCGAGTCATCAGCGAAATCTGGCTCGGGCCATTGTAAAAGGCACGCATCAATACTTTGAAAACAACCCCATTCCTGGCACGTATTACGCCATGAAAAATGAAAAACGTTACGTAGGGAAAAACGTCGAAAAACACGTAGTTTCTCAGGGTGATACCTTGTCAACCATCGCCAGCCGTTATCGGATCAGTATGTTAAATTTGAAGCGTGTAAACGATATTCGTGACGATCAGCTGTGGGTGGGCAAGGTTCTGCTGATTCCGGAAGCCTGAGGCATGTCGAGCACCGGCGATTTATAAAAAGTGCCTCTTTCCCACGACCGCTCAGTGAGTGGGTGCCAACCAATAAAGCCAAGGATGGGCATTAGAGATGCAATATCTGCTGACGATTGATCAGGGCACCACCAGTTCTCGCGCTACACTTTTTGATGCGTCGGGCCGTGTGATTAAAACGGTTCAGCGCGAGTTAACCCAGTATTATCCGGCTGACGGCTGGGTGGAACATGAGCCAGACGAAATCTGGGCCGGTGTATTAAGCACCTGTCGGGCTGTTATCCACGAATCTGCAATCCCCGCACACCAGATAGCCGCTTTGGGACTCACCAATCAGCGCGAAACAAGCCTTCTTTGGAATAGAACTACCGGGAAAGCACTTCATCGCGCGATTGTGTGGCAGGATAGACGCACTGCCAGCTACTGCGAGTCGTTAAAATCAACAGGCAAGGAAGCGTGGGTGCAAGCCAAAACCGGTTTGCTCTTGGACCCTTATTTTTCGGCAACAAAGCTGGTTTGGCTGCTTGATCACGTTGAGGGTGCGCGTGAATTGGCACAAAGCGGGCAGCTTGCCTTTGGCACCGTCGACAGTTTTTTGTTGTGGCACTTAACGGGGGGGCGTTCACATATGACCGATGCGACCAATGCCTCGCGGACTTTGTTGTTTAATATTCACAGCCTGAGCTGGGATCCTGATTTGTTGGCGTTGTTTGATATTCCCGCGTCACTCTTGCCTCAGGTAAAAAATAGCTGTGATGATTTTGGTCAAACGCGCCATGATTTATTTGGTCATGAAATTCCAATTCGAGGCATCGCGGGTGACCAACAGGCCGCGCTGATTGGTCAGGGTTGTGTGCGCGCAGGCATGGCCAAAAGTACTTATGGCACCGGCTGTTTCCTGATGTTAAATAGTGGCGAAAAGGCCCTTCACTCCAATCATAAACTGCTGACTACGCTTGCCTACCAGATTAATGGTCATGCCAGCTATGCCCTGGAAGGCAGTATTTTTATTGCCGGAGCCGTTATCCAGTGGTTACGCGATGGCTTAAAACTGATTTCATCGGCCGATGAAAGTGAACAGTGGGCGCTACGTCACGGCGGAAGTCGCGGGGTGTATATGGTGCCAGCGTTTACTGGCTTGGGCGCACCCCATTGGGATCCGGATGCGCGTGGAGCCTTGCTGGGTTTGACCCGTGATAGCAGTATTGGGGATATCGTGACCGCCAGTTTGCAATCGGTTGCCTATCAAACCAAGGATCTGCTCGATACGATGATTAAAGACGGTGCGCAGCTTTCACACGTCCTCAGAGTTGATGGCGGCATGATAACGAATAAATGGTTTGTGCAATTTCTGGCGGATATTCTTGCTGTTGAAGTTGATACACCGCAGTCGAACGAAAGCACCTCTTTGGGGGTTGCCTGTCTGGCGGGTCTGGGCGCGGGAATATATACGTCGCTTGATGATGTGACGATGTTAAGACAGACGGGAGTGCGTTACTATCCTGCCATGCCGGCGCTGACGCGAGATGCCTTGTATGAGGGATGGTTGGCCGCGTTGGCGCGCGTTAAATCCTGATTAAACCGATTATTGCGCGGATGCGCTGAAGTTATTCTATGTCTGATACACACTCTGCTCATTCACACCACCACCACGATCACGCGAACCTGACAGGCAATATCAAACTGGCCTTCTTTTTAAACGTCCTGTTTACCGTGATTGAGCTGATAGGCGGTCTGCTAACCAACAGTACGGCAATTTTAGCCGATGCCATTCATGACCTTGGTGATTCGATCGCCTTGGGGCAGGCGTGGTATTTTCAGCATCTGACAAAAAATGCTGGTACCCAGCGTTATACCTATGGCTTTAAACGTTTTACCTTGCTCAGTGCGCTGATCAATATTGTCATCTTGTTGATCAGTGCGGTGTATGTGTTGTCGGAAGCTATTCCACGGCTGATGAATCCGCAATCCAGCCATGCAGAAGGCATGATCTTTCTGGCTATTTTAGGTATTGCGGTTAATGGTTTTGCTGTGCTGCGTTTGTCAAAAAGTCAGAATATCAATGCCCGTGTGGTCAGTTTGCATTTATTGGAAGATGTCTTGGGCTGGGTTGCTATTTTGCTTGTTGCTCTGGTCTTGATGTTTAAAGATATTCCAATTCTTGACCCCTTGCTGGCGATTTTTATCACGCTGTATATTCTGTGGGGAACGGTAAAAAATTTAAAAAAAACCGTTAATTTGTTGTTGCAGGCGGTGCCAGACGAAAGTGATGTAAGTCTGCTCACCCGGGATATTGAAAAGGTCGCCAATATTGAGCGTGCGCATCATGTGCATGTGTGGTCCTTGGATGGTGAACAGCACGTGCTGACCGCCCATCTGGTGACAACACGCCCCTTGAATGCAGACGAATATGCCGATATTAAAAAAATAATCAGTGAAATTATTATTCGTCACGGTTTTTTTCATTCGACGATCGAACTGGAGTGGCCTGAGGAGGCCTGTAGAATAGGGGATAATCAATGCCATCTGGACGAGCATTGGGCGCAGGCCCCTTTGCATCGTGCCTCTTTGTCTCATGGAAGCGCAGATCATGGCCACGTTCACCCGCATGCTTAAATTAATCCGTCTTGATTGGCGACCTTGTATAATTTGCAAAACTATTACTTGAAACTTCGAAAGTAAAATCTATGAGCAGTACAAAACGGGATATCCCAACTTTTTCGCAGGCAATGATAGATACACACTGCCATCTTGATTCTTTAACAGCTTCATCGCTTGATGAAATAATCACACGCTCTTTGGCTGTAAATATCGAAGGCATGATTACCATTGCTGTTTCGCCGGGTAATCTGAAAAAAGTTCGGGATCTGGTTCAGTATCACCCGATGATTTATGGTACACAGGGCGTGCATCCTCACGATGCCGATAAATTTACTAAAGATACCGAAGACGAAATTCGTGAAAGTATGGGGCTTGCTAAAATGCTGGCCGTGGGTGAAATAGGTCTGGATTATCATTATGAGCACTCAGCACGCACAACGCAGTGCAAGGTGTTTGAAAAACAACTGCAATTGGCCGTGGACCTTAATAAGCCAGTTGTGATTCACACCCGCGATGCCGATGATGACACCAAAGCTATTTTATCGAACTTTAGCAAAGACTTGAAAAAGCGCGGTGTTATTCACAGTTTCACGTCGGGCATGGACTTGGCGCACTACTGTTTGGATGAAGGGTTTTCACTGGGTTTTAATGGCATTTGCACCTTTAACAAAGCCGAAAATGTCAGGGAAATTATTCGATACACGCCCATGACACAAATTTTATTAGAAACCGATGCACCTTATCTGACGCCCATGCCTTATCGCGGTACGGAAAATGCGCCATTTTATTTGCCTTTTATCGCAGAAAAAATTGCTGAACTTAAAGACGTATCGATCGAGTTATTACTTGATCAGACTTATAAAAACAGCCAGGTCACTTTTTTTCTACCCACTTAAACAATGCCAAACAATGCCAACTATTATGTGCACTTTGATGAGACAACACAATGAACGGTGCCGCAGCTTTGTCTGCTTTTCACGCAACACAGATACTTGATGCTTTGGTGGTCGATGAACAGATCGATCTTGCTTGGGTGGCTTTGTTAATTGCGGCCGAAAATGGACGGCCTCTTGTAATGACTGAGCAATTAGCGCAAATAGATGCCTTGGCCACGGAGGCGGCTAATTATATTAAGCCCAGTGAGTCGGCCGAAAATATCGCACAGTCACTTTGTTTTTTTATGAAAGAGGTCAAAGGTTTTAAGGGTAATCATGATAATTACTACAATCCAGACAACAGTTTTCTGGATCTTGTGCTGCAAACGGGCGAAGGAATCCCTATTACCTTGGCGCTGTTGTATATTTGTGTAGCAAAACGGCTGGGCATTCAGAATATAGTCGGCGTTGGTTTCCCCGGACATTTTCTGGTGAAAATCCAGGGCGAACAGGATGTGCTAATCGATCCATATTTTCATAAAATTATTCAGGAGAGTGAATGCGAGGAGCGCATTCGGCATCTCTACGGTAAATATGCCCGAATGCATCGTTCCTATTTACTGCCGGTAAGTGCTGGGGAGCTTCTTGCCAGAATGGTGCGTAATCTGGTCGATATTTATAAGAACAAACATTTGTACGACAAAGCACTGCTTGCCTGCTCAAGGGCGATAAAATTCGCACCCGATTACCCCGAAGATTATTACCTGCGCGCTACTTTGTATGAGCTGCTTGAGTGCCCCGCTGCGGCGATTCAGGAATATGCGCATTTTATTCATCTGGCCCCTCAAGACGACCGTATTTCTGACATAAAACAACGTATCACGCTCTTGAGAGAACAGAGTCAAAAAAAGAATGTCTTGCATTGAAGAGCTAACAGCCTGCCAAACGGTATTGCCAAGTGGGTTAACATTGTCAGGATTTTTTTTTAAACAGTCTTCGTGTCATTTTCCCCGTTCCCATCCCATTCTTTTGTTGTAATGATAAATGAGAAAATCACTTAAAAAACGTTACAGTACCTTGATTGATCTGGGTATCACCGATCAGGTTCCGGAAAAAGATCGACAGAAGTTTAGGCTCATTAATCAAATGACTCTTACGATGGCGTTAGTAGGCATTCCCTTTGTAATTTACGTCTGGATTGCCGGCATATACTACCATGCCATTGTATTAACAAGTGGGGTGGTGGGCGCAAGTTTTAACTTGTACCTGACCTCGCGTTATAAAAACGTAAAAGTAAGTTCGCATTTTTTATTGATTCTCTTGTGTGTCACCTTTGTTTTAACGAATCTTCGTTCCGGTGGTTTTAGTTATCCCCATTTCAGCTGGACTTATATTATTCCTGTGGTCGCAGGTCTGCTGCTGGGACGCAGTGGTATGCTGTTTTATCTGCTGGTGCAGACGATAATCACCATTGTCTTTTATCAAATGTGGGTGACTGGTTTTGAATTGCCTAATGTCATAGCCCCGGAACATCAAGGCTTGCTGGCCTTGTTTAACCGAATTTCGGTTGTGGTGACACTGTCTTTTATTGTGCTTGGTTTTGTATTGGAACGTGAGTTTATTGAAAGGCAGCTGGTTAAAGCTAAACATCAAGCTGAGGCGGGCAGTCGAGCTAAAAGTGAATTTCTTGCCACAATGAGTCATGAAATACGTACACCGCTTAATGGTGTATTAGGTATGGCAGAGCTTATGGGTACTACAGCATTGAGTCAGGATCAGGCACGTTTTCTTAATAGCATTCGTAACTCCAGTCGTTCTTTGTTGGCCGTGCTCAATGATGTATTGGATTATTCCAAAATTGAAGCCGGAAAAATGGAGATCGAAAACTTAAGATTTAACCTTGAGCATCTTATCAGTGAAGCGGTGTCATTGTTTGCCTTGCGTTCGGCGCAATCGGGCATTGAGCTGATTGTATACATTGATCCTTCGTTACCACCGGATATTTCAGCCGATCCAACACGAATCAAACAGGTGCTGATTAATTTACTGGGTAATGCGTTTAAGTTCACTGAAGCAGGCGAAGTGCACTTGGTCGTTACAAAAAATTATCAAAGCCTGTCTGAATTCGGCCTAAAGTTCGAGGTTATTGATACCGGTATAGGTATTTCA
>Ga0209841_1000044_pt1 | contig 28612 bp, 21 predicted proteins | sample GWRWT4_30Apr14_FD_187185 | JGI IMG/M metagenome (GOLD analysis project Ga0209841, IMG submission 187185) | Sand microcosm microbial communities from a hyporheic zone in Columbia River, Washington, USA - GW-RW T4_30-Apr-14 (SPAdes) (version 2) | ecosystem: Engineered > Artificial ecosystem > Sand...
GTGTCAAGCAAACCTTCAATCAGTGCGCCTGAAAGTTCGGGGCCGGATAAACGACCGTCGTGTCCTACGAAAATACTTCGTTCACCTTTGTCCAGGGCCTCGCTGCCAATTGATTGGCCAAGCAGGCGGACGGTTTCTACTGAAAGTTCCTTGTAGGCAATGCCACGGATGTCATAGGCCCGGAAAATGTGTTCGGGTAAGTGTGGCAATGACAGCTGATCATCAACAGTGGCAGAGGGCAGTTTGTTCGGGGGGAATATCTTGTCCTGCTTGGTGTTTGTTTCGGGTTTTTTTGATTCTTCGGCGAGAGCAGGGCTTTCCTGATCTGGTGTTGTGTTTGTGTCTAATTGAGGCGAGCTGTTTGTCATCTGAGCTTTGTTTGATAAATTCTGACCAATTGAATTGAGCTGCGTGCTTGCGTCTCCTTCATCATCAGCAAAAATGCGCTCTAATGTGTAATTCATTGTTTCCATAAACAGCAAGTTAAATAATGGGTGTCTTGAGTATTGTCCAAACTTGAGTTCTTCAATATGCAACAGCAGAGTCGCCCCATCGGCGCGCAAATGTTTTTCTAAAATGCGCAAAGTCAGGAAGGTGATGCCCAAACCAAATAAAAACAATAAGACGGGTAAAAATAAATAGTCTAATAAGTTGCTGCTCAAAGAAAGCGGAGCTTGGCTGTAGCTTAAAGTCCACTTTGGATTGTGGCTCACTTGTTCACTGTGCAAAGAGCTATTCTTTAGATCAGCATTGCCCTGGCTAAAGATGATTTGGGGTGTGCCTTTGTCAAATTGCTGTACGAGTTGAATTAGAGTGTCTTGTGTCGGGACTGGTGCCAATTGAGTGGTTAGTTCATTAAAATCAAGAAAAACAAACAAAGTACCAATGATTTGCTTGTTTTCTTGTTTGATTGGATAAGCCCAGTTGAGCACATTTTTGTTTGCTGCAACTTGTACCTCGGGCTGGACGAGGTGCCCTTCTTCGATTTTCTGGATGGAATCAATGGCCGCAAAGGTCAGAGGAGGGAAACTGTCACGGTCAACTTTTGCTGTTCCGTTGGCAATGATAAGGACTTTTAAGTGATAGGGGAGCAGCTTGCCAAAGCGCGTTTCAAGGGTATTAATATGTTCGAAATCCTGCTGAGTCAGTGCTTCTACCAGTTCGGAATCGGACGCTAGGTTTGCGATAGTGTGATCAAGTAGATTTAATGTTTGATTGAGCTGCCTTACGCTAAGTAAGGCGCTGTGTTCAAGCGTGTTTTGTTGTTCCATTTGTTGACGATGGCTGGCATATACACCCAAATAGACAAGAGACGCCGCGCCACTGATCAAAAGCATAATAACTATTGGCAGCACAGCAAAGTGAAATAGGCTTTTTGCTGAATGTTTTTTTTCGGGTGCGTTGTTATCTTTTTTGGTCGGGTTGGATTTTTTTGTACCCACGAATCTTCATCCTATCGTTGTCAACAGTTTGACACTTTACCAGTATAGGTGATTAGCTGCATTTGTAGATGCTATGTTTGACAGGAAATGGTCTTGAGCTAGTGAAGATCAGATTTTCGAGCTGTGCTAGTGTTGTCCTGAGTGTCCAAATCCGCCTTCGCCCCGAGACGTGGCTTTAAACTCGGTAACAATATCCAGACTCGCCTGAACGACCGGCACGATAAGCATTTGAGCAATTCGCTCCCCTGGCTCAATTGTGAAACCCGTCTGACTGCGGTTCCAGCAAGACACAAATAACTGTCCTTGGTAGTCGGAATCGATCAAGCCCACCAGATTACCCAACACAATGCCGTGTTTATGGCCCAATCCAGACCGGGGAAGAATCAGTGCAGCATACTGAGGATCTTCAATATAAATAGCCAAGCCGGTGGGTAGTAAAAGCGTTTCGTCTGGTTTGATCAGGCTTGTTTCTGTAACCATTGCGCGTAAATCAAGGCCCGCTGATCCTTGGGTGGCATAGGCGGGAAGTGGGTATTGTTGTCCCAAACGGGCATCAAGAATTTTAACTTGCAGTTTTTTCATGGCGTTATTTGCTATTCCCGAAATGAAGGTCTGTTTAAGTCTTAAGCGACGATTAATTTTCGTATTGTGAGTGCGTGGCTGAATTGTAATGGAAAAATTCCGCAGCAATAATCTCAATGAGCTGTTGCGCAATAAGGTCTTTTTTTGCGCGTGGTAAGTGTTGTTGTTGAGTTTTTGACAGCACGGTCACGGCGTTGTCCTCCGCATTAAAACCAATGTCGCTTCGAGCAACATCGTTAGCAATAATCATGTCGAGATTTTTAAGGAACAACTTATCTTTCGCATAGTTGATGACATCGTGAGTTTCGGCGGCAAAACCAACCGTAACCGGTTTTTGAGGCAGCGCGGCCACTGCGGCGACAATGTCAGGATTTTTAATGAGCTCCAGTGTCAGCGTGGAGCTGGATTTTTTTATTTTCTGATCCAAAATCTGTGCAGGTCGGTAATCGGCTACAGCTGCCGTGGCAATAAATAGATCGGCCTGTTCTGCCTGCGCCAGCGCGGCGGTGTACATGTCTTGCGCTGAGAGCACGTTGATGCGCTGTACGCCATCGGGTGTTGCCAGATGCACCGGACCGGTAATTAACGTTGTGTCTGCGCCGGCCTGGAACGCGGCCGCCGCCAAAGCAAAACCCATTTTCCCCGAGCTGTGATTGCTGATGTAGCGAACAGGGTCCAATGCCTCACGTGTTGGTCCTGCAGTGATAATCACTTTTTTACCTTTTAAAGGCTGGCTGACTTGCGGCTGGGCAGAAAAATGTTGAATAACGGCCGCCAGTATTTGCTCTGGTTCTTGCATTCGTCCAGGACCATTTTCGCCGCAGGCTTGATTTCCGACGTTAGGTTGCAACACACAAAACCCTCTGTGTTGCAAACGGTCGCAATTGTCCTGGGTGGCTGCATTTTGCCACATCCTCTGGTTCATCGCCGGTGCAACGGTGATGGGTGCCGTGGTGGCAAGACAAAGTGTAGAAAGTAAATCATTGGCAAAACCATGCGCCAGACGAGCTATAAAATCGGCGCTTGCCGGGGCTATCAGCACCAGATCTGCCCAACGCGCAAGCTCAATGTGCCCCATAGCCGCCTCGGCATGCGGATCAAGCAAATCAAAACTTACCGGGTTGCCCGATAAGGCCTGAAAAGTCAGTGGAGTAACAAATTGCATGGCGGCGGAGGTCATGACAACACGAAGGTCTGCGCCTTGCTCAATAAGCCGACGTGTAAGCTCGGCACTTTTGTAAGCGGCAATCCCTCCGCTGATGCCAAGAAGGATCTTTTTGTGGGCGAGCAATCCCATAAGTTAACTCCAGCGTAGGGGGATTAAGGGTCAGGAACAGCATGCGTTTCTGAGAGAACGTAATTATGTCTCTTTCATTCTTCGAGGCAAATAGTAGCATCTTTGCAAATTTTTAGACCCAAAACCTGGCGCCACCTAATGTGCTTGCGTGAAATAACGCGGAGAAAACTGATTATGCCGATCAATCTATGGCCCGAGCATGAAAGACCCAGAGAAAAACTGGTGAGCCGGGGTAGTTCTGCGCTTTCAGATGCCGAGTTGCTGGCTATTTTTTTTCGTACCGGCATGACAGGAAAAACCGCCGTTGATATGGCGCGTGAAGCACTGCTGCATTTTGGCTCGCTGCGAAAACTGGTAGAAGCGGATGCAGAGGCCTTTTGTGTTATTCCAGGCTTGGGTTTGGCCAAATATGTGCAAATTCAGGCGGCACTTGAACTAGGCCAGCGTTGCCTGAAAGAAACGCTGCAACGCGAAGATGTGCTGTCAAAACCTAGCGATGCGCGCAATTTTTTAATGAGCAAAATGCGCGCGTACCAACATGAAGTGTTTGCCTGCCTGTTTCTGAATAATCAAAATCGGGTGATTGCCTTTGACGAAATGTTTTTTGGCACCATCAATGGCGCGTCCATTTATAGCCGGGAAGTGGTTAAACGTGGTTTAAAGCATAATGCGGCGGCGATTATTTTCGCGCATAATCACCCCTCGGGAGAGGCTGAGCCAAGTGAGGCCGATCAACAAGTCACCCAGCAACTGGTTCGGGCGCTAAGTCTTGTGGATATACGTGTTCTGGATCATATTGTCATCGGTGACGGGCAGTCGGTGTCTTTTGCGGAAAGAGGACTGCTCTAGGGTTGTATGTGATGTATTCTGTTCTTAACACGCGAAATGCCTTGAGCATTGCTAACGATTTTGGTATAAAGCTCACCTTTTGCGAATGACTGCTTAAACCTGTTTAGCACATGATGGGGAGCAGATAGCTTTTTGGAGGCCAAACATGTCTAGAGTCTGTCAGGTGACTGGAAAACGTCCAATGACCGGAAATAATGTATCGCACGCGAAAAACCGAACGCGTCGTCGCTTTGAACCTAATCTTCAGCATCATCGTTTCTGGGTGGCCAGTGAAAACCGCTTTGTGCGCTTGAGAGTGTCGACAAAGGGAATGCGAGTTATTGATAAGTTGGGAATCGACCATGTTTTGGCTGATATTCGCGCCAAAGGTGACAAGATTTAAATCTGCTGAGTTAAATCAGCTAGAATTGACAGGCAGTTAAGCATAGTGAGGCGAACATGAGAGATAAAATCAGATTGGTGTCATCCGCAGAAACGGGTCACTTTTACACTACAACGAAAAACAAACGTACGATGCCGGAAAAACTGGAAATCAAAAAATTTGATCCTGTGGTTCGTAAGCATGTGCTTTATAAAGAAGCAAAAATCAAGTAAGAAAAAATCAACACATAAAAAACCCGCCATTGGCGGGTTTTTTATGTGTGCAACACCGGCGCTGACACTCTTTCAGATCAAAGCCTGTATTATAAAAAATCCACAGGATCAATATCCAGCGACCATCGAACCTTCCTTGCGGTTTTAAGCCGATCAATTTCGGGCAAAGATACTTTCAGTAAATGATGAAGCTGTTTGCGAATCGTGCATTGCAGTAGTAACTGGGCACGAAAGCGCCCTGCGCGTTTTTCCATAGGCGCGGGCGTGGGTCCAAGTAATTCTATAACTGTGTCTTTAGCTTGTTCTCGTTCTCGTGAAAGCAGGGCCAGCACCTGATCAAGGAACTCATAACATAGTTCGCGTTGATGTGCCTCAGCTCGAAAAAGTGCTGCATGCGTATACGGCGGCAACTGGACGTCCTGACGTTCTTTGAGTAACTCTTCACACAGCGCAGAATATCCCTGTTGTAATAATTTCTGCAAAGCAGGATGGTGCGGTTGAACCGACTGGAGCAGAACATGGCCGGGTTTTTCGGCGCGACCGGCGCGACCGGCGACTTGAATGATCAGTTGTGCCATACGTTCCGGGCCACGAAAATCAGCGCTTAAAAAACCACTGTCCGCGTTAATAATGGCTACCAATGTGACGTTGGGGAAATGGTGACCTTTGGCCAGCATTTGAGTGCCCAGCAATAACAAGGGTGTGCCACGACCCACTTCGGCCAGTTTTTCTTTAAAACTGTGCTTGCGTTGCGTGCTGTCTCGATCGACGCGTACCAGCGGAGTATCAGGAAACAGGATATTAAGACCTTCTTCAACACGTTCCGTGCCGGCTCCTAGGGGTTTGAGATCGGTGCTGCTGCATGCTTCACATTGGGTCGGGATGGTTTTAATGTCGTTACAGTGATGACAGTGCAAGTGTGATGGTGATTTGTGCAGGGTGTAACGGGTATTACAACGCTGGCATTCAGCTGTCCAGCCACATTGCTGGCACAATAAAACGGGCGCGAAGCCCCGTCGGTTAATAAACAGCAGGACCTGGTTTTTCAGATCAAGATGAATTTTGATCTGCTCAATTAACTTTGGCGACAAACCAAACTGTAGTTTTTGTTGACGAATATCCAGTAATTGGATGGAGGGCGACTGGCTGTTGTTGCTGCGATGTGTGAGTCGGGTGAGTTGATAGCGACCAAGACGGGCATTGAGAATGCTTTCGAGCGAGGGCGTTGCACTGCCCAGAACAACCGGCATCTGCTCCATCTTTCCTCTAAGTACAGCAAGGTCGCGGGCAGAATAACGCAAACCTTCTTGCTGTTTGTAAGAAAGATCATGCTCTTCATCAACAATAATGATGCCGGGTTTGTGCAGTGGAATAAAAATAGCCGAACGTGTGCCAATAATAATTCGTGCTTCACCCTTGTTTGCCGCCCACCAGCTTTCCAGTCGTTCTGTGTCATTGAGGCTGGAGTGCATCAGCACTATTGGAACCTTGAAGCGGTGCTCAAAACGGGCCACGGTCTGAGGGGTAAGCCCGATTTCTGGCACCAGGATCAGGGCTTGTTTACCCTGTTTGAGAATATGGTGAATGACCTGCAGGTAAATTTCAGTTTTGCCGCTGCCTGTAATGCCGTACAGCAGGGAAACGGAGCCCGGGGAGGAGGCCAGAATTTGCTGGAGGCTTTGATGCTGTTCGTCTGTCAGGGTTAGTTCGGCTTCTTTTAACAGTGAGAGCGGATCAATAGTTGCCACCAGGTTTGCTCGGGACTCTATCAGCTGTTTTTTTTCCAGCGCCCCAAGGATGGTTTGATTAAAGCCCAGTTGTTTGAGTGTGGCGCTCGATAGGCCATTGGCGTGGAGTCGTAATAGTACCAGTGCCTGATGCTGTTTGGGTGAGCGCTGGAGTGATGTTATGTCCAGCAAACGCCCTTTTTCAGTAGTGAACCAGGTTTGTTGTTTGCGTTGTTCCGGTTCGGATTCCTGGCGTAACTTGTTTGGCAATGCGTTGCTGAAAACATCTCCCAGCGGGTGGTGGTAGTAGTGAGCAATCCATAAGCAAAGAGCAACAAGCTGAGGGGGCAGGGGTGTTTGCACATCAAGGATGCTGTGCGCGCGGCGAAGTTTGTCCTGGGTCAGCTCTGAGTGATTGCTTATGCCAATGATAATGCCTATGACATTACGTGGTCCAAAAGGAACTTTAATCCGCTGGCCGATGCTTGGGATCAGGTTTGTTTGATTTGCCGGGAGCAGATAATCAAAATAGCGTCGCACAGGGTTAAAAAGCGCTACCTGCAAGATAAGAGGCTGTTTTGTGTGTGTTGCCACCATAAAATGTGCGTGTCTGTGATGGATCTTAAGTGAGTGCGATCAGGTCGTGATAATAAAATTGTGTTCAAGTCATTTTCTTTGTGTCTACACTTTGGTACTATCCGCCGTCCATAAAAATGTTGGTTGTTCTTGGTGTCGTGGCAGGGTTTGATTATACCAGTTGTCTGACATCTTTAGAGTCATTGCTTAAAATAGGCACCGTGCCTGACAAAGATTAGGTGGCGGGCCGCGTAACCCATGAGGCACAAAATGAAATCTGATATCCATCCAAAGTATGAAGAAATCACGGCTACCTGCGGCTGCGGTAATGTGATTAAAACAAAATCAACCAAGTGTCGTGATATCCATCTTGATGTTTGTGCCGGTTGCCACCCCTTTTTTACGGGTACGCAAAAAGTGTTAGATACAGGTGGACGTATTGATATGTTTAACAAGCGCTTCGGTGGCTTGCGCAGCACTAAAAAATAAGCATTTCCCGGGACAGGGCATAAATAAAAATGGATTTTAAATGTAAGAAATGGAATTAGTATGATTTTGTGCGCCAGGGAAAGGGCTCTGATCAAACAGGAGCCCTTTTTTTTTACTAAAATTATGTATCAGATGGATTTTCAGTACTTGAGAGCAAGCCCTTGCTAGTATGTCCGTAGGCCTTTGGTCGAACATTCTGCTTTTAAGAGACGTTTTCTGTTAAATTGTCTTTATATTACATGGATATCAATGCTACCAATGCCTGATTCACTACAATCAGTCCAAATTTGCCGGAGCCAGTTCCAATGTCCTTTGATTTGAGAAAAGCAGCGCTGGATTACCACTCAATGCCAAGGGCGGGAAAAATAAGTGTGGAGATAACCAAACCCACCGCCACGCCTCGTGATCTTGCCTTGGCCTACAGTCCTGGTGTGGCTGAGCCTGTCAGAGAAATTGCGCGTGATAATGATTGCGCCTATTTATATACGGCAAAAGGCAATTTGGTGGGTGTTATCAGTGATGGCAGTGCGATTCTCGGATTGGGTAATCTCGGCGCATTGGCCAGTAAGCCGGTCATGGAAGGAAAAGGCGTGTTGTTCAAGTGTTTTGCCGGTATTGATGTGTTTGATCTTGAAATCAACGCCGACAGCACACAGGCGTTTATCGACACGGTGGTGAATGTTTCTCCGACCTTTGGCGGCATTAATCTGGAAGATATAAAAGCACCCGAATGTTTCGAAATAGAAAAAGTTATTCAGGAGCGTTGCTCCATACCCGTATTCCACGATGATCAGCATGGAACCGCAATTATCATCGCGGCGGGTTTGCTTAATGCCCTTGAGTTACAGGGTAAAGAATTGGCGCAGGCTAAAATTGTGTGTGTAGGCGCCGGTGCGGCGGGCGTGGCTTCATGTAAGCTCTTAATGGTCATGGGCGCCAAACTGGAAAACATTTTTATGTTGGACAGTAAGGGTGTGATTCACTCGGCGCGATCCGATTTGAATGAGTACAAGGCGTTTTTTGCTCATGAGACATCGCGTCGTTCTTTGGAAGATGCCATTGTGGGTGCCGATGTTTTTATCGGGCTGTCGGGCCCGGACCTTCTAACGTCGGCCATGTTAAGTGCTATGGCAGATAAACCGGTTGTATTTGCTTTGGCGAATCCTGATCCTGAAATAAAACCCGAACTTGCGCATGCAACCCGTAACGATGTCATCGTGGGAACCGGACGCAGTGATTACCCAAATCAGGTGAATAATGTTTTGGGATTTCCCTTTATTTTCCGCGGCGCGCTTGATGTGCGTGCAAGCATTATTAACGAAGCAATGAAAATTGCAGCTGTCGAAGCGATACGCGCCCTGGCTAAAGAGCCGGTTCCCGCTGAAGTTTGTGCTGCCTATGATGGTGAGCCCTTGACGTTTGGAAGGGACTATATTATTCCAAAACCAATGGATCCCAGACTCATTACGGTGGTTCCGGCAGCTGTGGCTCGAGCGGCCGTGGACAGCGGGGTGGCGGGTTTGCCGTATCCTGCACATTATCCATTGCACTCGGTAGATGAAGTCTACCGTCCCGGGAAGTAAAAAAAGGCGCTGTTAAGCGCCTTTTTTATTGTGTCATACGCACTGTTTAAAAAAGTTCGAGCAGTTTATTTGAGTTCTCTTCCTCAGAGGAATCACGCGTAAATCCACTGGACAGCGTCGGTGCATTTTCTTCCAGAAAAAGCTCAAACATCGCGTTATAGTCGTCTGAAGAAGCCGCTTCTCCCGTTTCAGGATTGATGCGCACGGCAACGATACCTTCAGGTTGCGGACGTATGATAGAGGGACGATTTTTTAATGCGTCTGTCATGTATTCAATCCAGATAGGCAAAGCAGCACGACTGCCAAACTCAAGACGACCCAATGTTTGTGGTTCGTCAAATCCCACCCAGACTGAGGTTGCAATTTCGGGCGAATACCCTGAAAACCACGCATCGTATAAGTCATTTGTGGTGCCTGTTTTTCCGGCTATGTCATCACGTTGCATCTTGCTTGCATTGTAGGCGGTGCCCTTTTTGACAACGTCTTGCAAAATGTTATTGATGAGATAGTGAATACGCTCGTCCATAACTTTGGGTGCCAGAGTGCTCGGCAGCTTTTGGGTGAACGTTGATGAGAGGGCTGTCGTTTCTGATTCATTTTGTGGATTTGTGGCATCTGTTAATGAAGAGAGGCAGTTGGCACAAACAGTTGCAGGTTGTGCCTGATAAATGATTTCCCCTTCACTGTTGCTGATTGTTTCAATGAAATAGGGTTCAATTTTGTAGCCACCATTGGAAAGAGTCGCGTAGGCGGTTGCCATTTCCAGTGGCGTGACGCTAGCGCTGCCCAGCGCCAGGGAAAGGGTGTGAGGTAATTCTTTTTTGATAAAACCAAAACGTGAGAGATAGTCAACGGCATAATCGATGCCGATATCTTGCAAAATACGGATAGAAACCAGATTGCGAGATTTATAAAGCGCTTCTCTTAAACGCATAGGGCCAAGAAATTTTCCATCCGAATTTGCAGGCTGCCAGATTTGTTTAACATGGGGATCGTCAATGATGAGTGGTGCGTCATTAATTATGCTGGCAGGGGTGTATCCTTTATTAAGCGCAGCAGCATAAATAAACGGTTTGAGATTGGAACCGGCTTGTCGTTTGGCTTGAGCGGCACGATTGAATTTGCTGATTGCAAAATCGAAACCACCTACGAGAGCGATAACAGCGCCACTCTGGCTGTTAAGAGAAACCAATGCGCCTTGAACTTGGGGAATTTGAGACACTTGCCAGGTGTGGGATTCTTCGTTCGGTGCAATGTAAATGATGTCGCCCGGATGAAACAGTTCCGATGCAGTGGTGGGTCTTGAGCCTTGGCGATTGGCGCTGATATAACTGCGCGCCCAGGAAAAGTGCTCTGGGCCGATTTTTACCAGGCTACCATCGGCACGTAACACTGATGCCCCGGTTTTATTTACATCAATGATCAGAGCCGCTTCGATTTGTTCGGATGAAGGAAATTTGTTTAAAAGAGTTGGGTCTTTGCGTATCGCCTCAATGGAGGCAGAGGCATTCTTGCTGGCGCCTCTGTACCCGTGCCGTTGGTCATAGGCCAGAAGACCGTTTCTTAGCGCCAGATTGGCACTTTGCTGCAGTGTGCTTTGTAGCGTTGTTACAACGGTGTAACCATCACGATAGGCCGCATCACCAAAACGTTTCACCATGTCATCGCGCACCATTTCAGCCATATGGTCGGCACTCACTTCTTTGGTGAGCATGGCAGTATCGTGATGCGTTGTGGTTTCTGCAAAAGTAAGGGCTTCTTGATAATCATCTTCACTGATGATGTTTAATTCAAACATTCGGCTGAGTATCCAATCCCTTCGAATTTTGGCGCGCTCGGGATTGGAAATGGGGTTTGTGGCTGAGGGTGCTTTAGGTAAACCAGCGAGCATGGCTATCTGTGCTAAATTGAGTTCGCCGAGTTCTTTGCCGTAATACACGTGTGCAGCCGCACCAAAGCCGTAAGCGCGCTGTCCCAGATATATCTTGTTGATGTAGAGCGTTAGAATTTCATCTTTTGAAAAACCCTGTTCAATTTTGAGCGCCAATAAAATTTCATTGAACTTGCGCTTGAAACTTCGTTCGCTAGAGAAGAAAAAGTTTTTTGCCACTTGCATGGTGATTGTGCTCCCCCCGCTTTGGATGGAGCCGGTGAGGAGTAATTCCATTGCCGCTCGTGTGAGTCCTTTTATTGAAACCCCTGAATGCTCATAAAACTGCGCGTCTTCAGCCGCTAAAATCGCCTGAATTAAAATTTTTGGAATCTCGTCATAATTAAGTGGAATACGCTTCTGCTCGCCAAATTCCGCTATAAAACGGCCATCTGCGGTATAGATTTTGAGAGGTGTTTGCATCTTCGCATCTTTGAGAACATCCGTAGATGGAAGCGATGGGCTTAGGTACAACGTAATGCCAGAGGCGAGCAAAACAGCACCAAACAGGATGCTCAGGAACGAATAAAATAAAAATCGCAGGAATTGTTTCAAATGATTTATGCCAAATTAAAAATTAATAACTAGTATCTAATGTGAAGTATGCAGCAATACAGCAAAGTGTAGTAGCTACTGGCCATTGTTTAATAAAAATGAGAGCGAAGTACGGTTCTGAGTTGCGATATGTACAGTCGTGGTATTTACTTGTACTAGGTCATTCATTCTAACAGCGAAGGTTGAATACTGTGTTTCCTTTTAAATCGAAGAAATCGTCTCCACTGTTGGGTTTAGATATCAGCTCATCCAGCGTTAAGCTGTTAGAGTTGAGTCGATCCGGCGGACACTATCGGGTCGAAAGCTATGGTGTGGAACCCCTTCCCCCTAATGCGGTCGTTGAAAAAAATATTACAGATCCTGAGGCAGTGGGGCAAGCCATCAAACGATTGGTGACGCGAGAAAAAACACTGATTAAAAACGCTGCTGTATCCGTTGCTGGCTCGGCTGTCATTACCAAAGTGATTGAGCTGGATTCCAACTTGCATGATGACGAAATGGAATCTCAGATTCGTTTAGAGGCCGATCAGTATATTCCTTACCCTCTGGACGAAGTTGCAATCGATTTTGCGGTGCAGGGAATTGTTGAAGATAACCCTGAAAAAGCAGAAGTATTGATTGTTGCCTGCCGGACTGAAAATGTTGAAATGCGGCAGGCGGCACTTGAAGCCGCAGGTTTAACGGCAAAAGTGGTTGATGTAGAAGCCTATGCCATGGAGCGCGCTTATTCCCTGATTGAAGATCAGCTAGATAACGCCGAACAACAGCAAACGATTGCTATTGTCGATGTGGGTGCAACCATGACCACGCTCAGTGTGCTGGATGCGGGTCAGACCATCTATACCCGGGAGCAGTTTTTTGGCGGCAAACAATTAACCGAAGAAATACAGCGCCGTTATGGTTTGTCGTTTGAAGAAGCGGGTTTGGCAAAAAAACAGGGCGGACTCCCTGATGATTATGAAGCGGAAGTTTTAAACCCATTTAAGGATGCAGTGGTGCAGCAAGTCAGTCGATCCCTGCAATTCTTTTTTTCATCCAGCCAGTTTAATGATGTCGATTACATTGTGTTGGCGGGAGGAACGGCCTCGCTCCCGGGTTTGAGAGAGATTGTGCAGGAAAAAGTAGGCACCCCAACGCTGATCGCCAACCCCTTTGCCAGCATGAGTCTATCTTCCAAGGTGAGCACGTCAGCGTTAAGTGATGATGCGCCTGCTTTGATGATTGCGTGCGGCTTAGCAATGAGGAGTTTTGATTAAATGACACGAATTAACCTCCTACCTTGGCGTGAAGAATTACGTAAGCAGAAAAAACAAGAGTTTTTTACTGTATTGTTTGGCATGGCGATACTGGGTGTTGTATTGATTTTCGCAATAAATACGTTTATTGGAAATCAAATCGCCACACAAGAAGAGAGGAATCAATTCCTTACTTCTGAAATTGCAAAACTCGATGAAAAAATAAAAGAAATTAAAAATCTGCAAACGCGACGCAATCAGCTGATTGAGCGAATGAAGGTCATTCAGGACTTACAAGGCAACAGGCCTGTTGTTGTGCATTTGCTGGATGAGTTAACCCGAACGCTTGCTGATGGGGTTTATTACACCAAGATAACCCGGACGGATAAAAAGATGAGTCTGGAAGGTGTTGCTGAAACCAATAACAAAATTTCAAAACTCATGAGAAATCTGGATGGCTCGCCATGGCTCGCCGGGTCATCGCTCACGTCAGTTAAAAATAAAGATGAACAGGGTCAGGCGATGAATGCATTTGTTTTGAGTGTGAGTCAAGAAATTTCCAAAGTAGAGCAAGCAAAGGAGTCTGAATGATGAACTCTCAAGAAATCATTGACTCTCTACGTAATTTGAATGGAGACAATATTGGCTCTGCACATATTGTTGTGAAAATGGTTATTTATGCGCTGGTATTTGCTGCGGTGTTATTTTTGGGGTACCGCCTGCAACTGACCGATGCGCTTATGGCTTTAGAGCAAAAACAAGTTGCAGAAACCGACCTCAAGAAAAGTTTTGAAGAACGAGCCTTTAAAGCAGCCAATCTTGAACGCTATAGGCAGCAGTTGGCTGAAATGGAAGAGTCTTATGGTGCCTTGCTTCGCCAGTTACCCAGTGATACCGAAGTGCCTGGCTTGTTGGAAGACATTACACATATCGGTCTAGGCAGCGGTCTTGAGTTTAAAGCGATAGATTTAGGCATTGAAAAGCCTTCGGAGTTTTATACTGAGCTGCCGCTGACTATTTCAATTAAAGGTGGGTACCATAGTTTCGCAAATTTTGTAAGCGGTGTATCAGCCCTGCCGCGCATTGTAACGTTGCATGATTTTACTATGTTGCCTAAAAATTCCGCTGGTGAACTTGATGTGATTATTCAAGCTAAAACATACCGCTATAATCAGACAGGAGAAGAAAAGTGAAATCAATACGTTCTGGTTTTTCTCTGTGCGGGATGGTGTTAGTTGTACAATTAGTCGGGTGTAATAGCGAACACGGTGATCTGGAAAAATATGTGGCCGACGTACAAGCGCGTCCGCCGGGTAAGATTGAGCCGCCACCAGAGTTCAAGCCCCATTTGAACTTTAATTACAGTGCGGCATCAATGCGGAGTCCATTTACAGCACCGATGGCAGAGACAAATAACACCGAGCGTGCGGGAAAATCTGTAATCCCTGATTTGGTGCGTACGAAGGAATTTCTGGAAAGTTTTAACTTTGATAATCTACGCTTCGTTGGTTCTTTGCAGCGATCATCTGAAACCAATACATTATGGGCATTGATTAACGATGGGCAAGGTGGTGTGCATCGCGTTAAAGAAGGTGATCATTTGGGCAAAAATTTTGGATCTATCGCATCAATTAGTACAACCAAGGTAGAAGTGATCGAGATAGTTCCGAGTGGCGCATTGGATGATAACGGCCAGACCCTGTGGGTTGAGCGACCTCGTACTATGGTTTTGATGGATTCACTTTAAAAATGGACAACCTCAGCATGCAACTTACGTTTAAAAATCAAACTTGCGATAGAGAAAAATATAAAAGGACATTGGGTATGAGCGCAATCAAAAGAGTTCTTCTGTTGATGTTTATGGGGCATGTTTCGATTGCGTGGTCTTCAGTGGCGCTCACGGATCTTGATTTTGCCGCCCTATCTGGCGATCAGGTTGAAATCAGTCTGTCCTTTGATGGGAAACCTCCCTCGCCTGAAGGTTACGTCATTGAAAAGCCCGCACGCATTTCTTTAACGTTTGATGATGTTGTTAATAAATTGCCCGTAAAACAACATTCGCTGGGTTCGGGAAATGCTCGAAGTCTGACGGTTCTGCAAGCGCAAGGACGCTCACGCGTTATTATTGCGCTGGATAGACTGGCGCCTTACCGTACGAGAATCGAGGGTAATAAGCTTATCGTCGTCGTGGGTCAGGATGAGATGCAAGCGGCGGTAAAAAATAGCAGCAAAAATTCACAGGATATTGCGTTAAAGAATTCAGCGCCCAGCGCCGCCCCGTCGGCTTCAGGTTTAAGAAATATCGATTTTGTACGTGGGGCGCAAGGGGAAGGGCAAGTCGTGCTCACGCTTTCTGATCCATCTATTGAAGTTGATATGAAAGAAGAAGCAGGAAAAATAGTAGTGCAACTGCCAGACGTAAAACTCGCTGCTGCCTTACGTCGACGTTTGGACGTTAAAGATTTTGCCACCCCCGTTAACTTTATTAGTGCGATAGAAGAAGAAGGTGGAACCAAACTGATAATAGAAGCAGCAGGTCATTATGAATATCTGGCTTATCAGACCGACAATGTCATGACTATTAACGTTAAGCCTGTTACCGAGAAAGAGCTCGAAAAAAACAAGAAGGATGCCTTTATTTATACCGGTGAAAAACTTTCACTGAATTTTCAGGATATCGAAGTACGTTCCGTATTGCAGTTGATCGCCGAGTTTACATCGCTGAACCTGGTTGCGAGTGACACGGTGTCTGGCAATATTACATTACGCCTGAAAAATGTGCCTTGGGATCAAGCACTGGAACTTATTCTGAAAACCAAAGGCCTGGATAAACGTATCATAGGTAATGTTATGTTGGTGGCACCTGCCGATGAAATTTCTGCCAGAGAGAAGCTTGAGCTTGAGGCGAATAAACAGGTGGCTGAGCTTGCACCTTTGCGCTCGGAGTTTGTACAAATTAATTATGCTAAGGCTGCGTCCATACAAGCCATACTCTCCGGTGAGGGTGGTGTCTTATCTTCGCGTGGCAAGCTCCTGGTAGACGAACGAACCAATACATTGCTGGTGCAGGAAACGGCGGCAAAAATTGAAGAGATCAGGGATGTGGTTGCTGTGTTGGACGTGCCGGTGAAACAGGTGTTAATCGAAGCGCGAATCGTTATAGCGAATAAAGACTTTAGCAATGAGTTAGGTGTTGCCTGGGGTGGCGCGGGTTGGGATCCAGCAAAATACAGCCCAGCGAATGGAGTAAACCGATCCAATATTATCGGGGGTTCGAATGATACCTTAATTCAAATTGCAAATGAGGATACGATCACCAATCCGCAAGACCTGGTTGTTGATTTGGGCGTGACCAGTTCGGATGCGACCAGTTTGGCTCTGGGTGTTATTAGTACCGCATCAGGTTTACTGGAGCTGGAGTTGTCTGCTCTGGAAGCCGAAGGAACAGGTGAGATTGTTTCTACGCCCAAAGTTTTGACCGCAGATCAGCAAAAGGCGCGCATATCATCAGGCACAGAAATTCCTTACTTGCAGGCGGCTTCAAGTGGTGCAGCAACAATAGCCTTCAAAGAAGCTGTACTGGCGCTTGAGGTAACACCGCAAATTACACCAGACGACAGCATTATCATGGACATCAAAATTAACAAGGATTCTGTGGGAGAGCTGGTGGGTAATCAGCAAATTCCATCGATTGATAAAAATGAAATCCAGACACGTGTTTTGGTGGGCAATGGTGAAACGGTTGTCCTGGGTGGAATATTCTCCATGGAATCCTTTGATAATGAGGTAAAAACCCCCTTCTTTGGTGACTTGCCCTTTGTAGGATTCCTCTTCCGCAAAACGGCAGTTATTGACGAGAAGCAGGAGTTGCTGGTATTTATAACGCCCAAAGTGGTCGAAGGTGTTATGGCTCGGTAATGAGTTCCAGGTTCCGACCCTTTCGGGTCGGGAAACGTTCATGAAATCAAAATCAAATATCTTTTTTGTCGGGCCGATGGGCGCGGGTAAAACCACTGTCGGCCGGGCATTTTCTGCACAAGTAAACAAAGATTTTTTCGATACCGATCAAGAAATTGAAAAGCGCAGTGGCGCACGTATTCCCTGGATTTTTGACGTTGAAGGGGAGTCCGGATTTCGTGATCGTGAGTCAGCTGTCATCGAAGACTTAACACAGTTAGAAGGTGTTGTACTTGCTACGGGCGGTGGCGTGGTGCTGCGTGCCGAGAATCGTCACTGTCTCTCCAGTCGTGGTCTGGTTGTTTATCTGAAGGCCTCCATTGATGATTTGCTGATAAGAACCAGTCGAGACAGTCGTCGGCCGTTATTGCAAACACCTGATCGTCGCAAGGTATTGACCGAAATAATGGCCCTCAGGGATCCTCTTTACGAGGAAATTGCAGATATCACCGTTGTCACAGGTCGCAACAGCATTAAAGAGGTGGTGGCTGAGGTGCTTGATCAAATTGATGTGTTCTCGCCCGCTAAATAAGCGGTCCTTTAGGGTGTCAGCCCTTATTTTAGCATACTTGGATGAACTTATGGAAATCGTCACCGTAGACTTGGGTGATCGCAGCTATCCGATTTACATTGGCAACGACTTGTTAGCATCGGGCGCATTGTTGCGGCAGCATATAACGGGCAATCAAGTGATGATTGTGACCAATGAGCTGATTGCTCCTCTTTATTTGCAAGGACTGCGCGCTCACTTGCAAGACTATCAATGTGATGTTGTGATTTTGCCAGACGGAGAGCAGCATAAAAACCTGCAAACCCTGGCGCTTGTCTATGATGCGCTCATGGAAAAGCGCCATAACCGTACGACAACCTTGATTGCTCTGGGAGGAGGGGTTATCGGTGATTTAACGGGTTTTGCCGCGGCATCGTTTCAACGAGGTGTTAATTTTATTCAAATCCCCACAACATTATTGTCCCAAGTGGATTCATCGGTCGGTGGTAAAACCGGGGTTAATCATCCTTTGGGCAAGAACATGATTGGCGCTTTTCACCAGCCGCACTGTGTATTGATTGATATTGATACATTGGCGACTTTACCCGAGAGAGAAATCTCGGCGGGTCTAGCGGAAATTATTAAATATGGCTTAATTGATGATCGCCCGTTTTTTCACTGGTTAGAGGCAAATATCGAGGCTTTACAGAACGGTGATGATCGCGCGCTCAGTTATGCGATTAAACATTCTTGTGAGTGCAAGGCCAGAATAGTGTCTGCTGATGAAAAAGAAAGTGGTGTCAGGGCTCTGTTGAATCTTGGCCATACCTTCGGTCATGCCATAGAGTCTAATCAAGGCTATGGCCACTATTTGCATGGTGAGGCCGTCGCCATTGGCATCCATATGGCGGCCGACTTATCCTGGCGCATGGGCTGGATTACTTTGAATGAAGCACAATCAGTCGGTCGTTTGCTGACGCGTGCAAAGCTGCCAACTTTTCCTCCGTTATCAATGACAGCGGATGATTTTCGTTCAGCGATGGCGCTTGATAAGAAGTCGGTGAACAAGACGCTACGTTTGATATTACTCAAGCAAATAGGGCAAGCTGTCATAACCAGCGAGTTTGATGCGGTGTTATTAAATGATACGTTAAGAGCCGGTAAAAAGCTGTGTTCCTAAGCTAGATTGCAGAGGCTTTGGCGAGTATAAAGAAGCTGTATTCGCTTTTCTGATGGTCTTAATTTAAATCCATTCAAATTCTGCCGTTTGAGGATTTACCCTTTCACGGGTAAAATACCCGTCCATTTTTCGAATCAGTGCTGTCCTGGTGCTGGCTTTGATCATAAGTTAATGTATTTAAAGGAAATTCACGATGACCGTTGGTGCTGTTAAAAGTCAGGGGCTTTATAGTCCGGGTGATTTCAGAGATAACTGTGGTTTTGGCCTGATCGCCCATATCAAGGGTGAAGCATCACATGACGTATTAAAAACAGCGATTGCTGCGCTTACGCGTATGACGCATCGGGGTGCGATTGCCGCAGATGGGCGTACAGGGGATGGTTGTGGCCTGCTTATTAAAAAACCAGATACATTCTTGCGAGCGACTGCATTAAAGCTCTTTGGGCGCTTGTCGGATACCTATGCTGTTGGAATGATTTTCCTTAATCGTGAACAAGTTCTTGCAACGCAGGCCAGAAATGTACTCGAAATGGCCATTCTGGATCAGGGTTTGGACGTATTGGGTTGGCGAACCGTACCTGTCGACGCTTCGGTCTGTGGTTCTATTGCCTTGCAGAGCTTGCCTCAAATTGAGCAAATTTTTGTTAATGCGCCTGATATCAGCGAAAGCGAATTTAATTTAAAACTGTATGTTGCTCGTCGCATTGCCGAAAAGCAGTTGCAAGACGATAAAAGTTTTTATGTTTCCAGTTTGTCGGCATCGGTTCTGTCCTATAAGGGCCTGGTTATGCCCATCGATTTGCCACGCTTTTATCTGGATCTAGCCGATGAAAATATGGCAACAGCGATTGTGCTTTTTCACCAGCGCTTTTCTACGAATACGCAACCTCGCTGGCCATTGGCGCAGCCATTCCGGTATCTGGCGCATAACGGTGAAATCAATACCATTTGGGGAAATCGTAACTGGTCTGTGGCAAGAACCAAAAAATTTGTCTGTGAAAATCTAAACGATATCGACGCCATATCGCCCTTGGTTAACCGTGATGGATCAGACTCCTCCAGTTTGGATAACATGCTGGAAGTATTAATCAATGGAGGTATGGATTTATTCAGGGCCGTTCGTATGCTGGTGCCGCCAGCATGGCAGAACATGGAAAGCATGGATCCTGATTTGCGCGCTTTTTACGAATACAACTCCATGCATATGGAACCATGGGATGGTCCGGCGGGTTTGGTGTTCACCGATGGCAGGCATGCTGTTTGTATGCTTGACCGTAATGGCTTGCGGCCTTCTCGCTGGATTACCACACGTAATGGTTATATCGTTATTGCCTCAGAAGTGGGTGTCACTGACGAAAAGCCGGAAAACATTCTGGCTAAAGGTCGGGTGGGGCCGGGGCAAATTCTGGTGGTCGATACGGTCAAAGGAGAAGTGTTACATACCGCAGATATTGATGCGCGACTCAAGCGTGGCAAGCCTTACAAAAAATGGTTGGCTGAGCGCAGTACACGTATCAGCTCGCCGCTCAAGGGCGGGGGCGTATCACGTCAGCTGCTGACAGATGCCGAGCTAAAAATTTACCAGAAACGCTTTCAATGCACCTTTGAGGACCGTGAACAAGTGTTGCGTCCTTTGGCAGAAACAGGGCAGGAGGCCACAGGCTCCATGGGCGATGATACCCCCATGGCTGTGCTTTCCCGTAAAAAACGCCCTTTGTTTGATTACTTTCGACAAATGTTTGCACAAGTGACGAACCCGCCGATTGACCCACTGCGGGAGTCAATTGTAATGTCTCTTGAAACCTGTCTGGGACGCGAGTTGAGTCTCTTTGATGAAACAGATCAGCACGCAAGTCGGGCCATTCTGACCTCGCCTGTTTTATCGCACTATAAATTTGATCGATTGATGCGTCTTGACGCGCCTGACTATTCTCACGAAATCCTGTCCTTGCACTATGCGTCTGAGTTGGGGCTTGAACAGGCGATTCGACGTTTATGTTCACAGGCTGAAGAGGCCGTTAATCGCTGCAAGGTGATTCTGGTTCTGTCTGATGCCCATCTTGCGCAAGAAAAACAGACCATTCCTGCCTTGATGGCAACCGGTGCCGTACACCATCATTTGATCGCCAAAGGTTTGCGTTGTGATGCCAATATCGTGGTGGAGACGGCAAGTGCCAGAGACACACATCATTTTGCACTGCTGATAGGTTTTGGCGCGACAGCCGTTTACCCCTATTTAAGCCTTGAGGTGATTGAAGAGCAGGTTCGCACGGCAGCGATTCTGATGGATGCAGAAACAGCGCAGAGCAACTATTTGAAAGGTATTAATAAAGGCCTGCTCAAGATCATGTCCAAAATGGGCATCTCCACTGTTGCATCCTATCGGGGCGCGCAGTTGTTTGAGGCGGTGGGTCTGCATGATGAAATAGTTAATCTTTGTTTCTGTGGTGTGGCAAGCCGAATACAAGGCGCGCGTTTTGCCGATTTTGAAGTAGAACAAGCGCAGCTCTTGCACGATGCCTGGTTGCCTAGAAAACAACTCGAACCCGGGGGCATGCATAAGTATGTGCATGACCAGGAGTATCACGCTTTTAATCCGGACGTGGTGCATGCACTGCATCAGGCGGTGCGATCGGGCGACATGGCCGATTACCGTGTTTATGCCAGTCTGGTGCAAAATCGCGCCGTGGCTACGATTCGGGATTTGTTTAAACTGCGCAGCGATGTGACTGCCATTGATCTTGCTGAAGTGCAACCTATTGAGGCGATTTTGCCTCGTTTTGATTCGGCAGGTATGTCTTTGGGAGCATTGTCCCCCGAAGCGCATGAAGCGATAGCCACCGCCATGAATCGCTTGGGTGCGCGCTCAAACTCGGGTGAAGGTGGTGAAGACCCTGCCCGTTACGGCACTGAGAAGATGTCGAAAATAAAACAGGTCGCTTCAGGACGTTTTGGGGTCACTCCGCACTATTTGGTTAATGCAGAGGTTTTACAGATCAAAATTGCCCAAGGCGCCAAACCGGGTGAAGGTGGTCAGTTACCGGGTGGTAAGGTTAATGCCTTGATTGCGCGATTACGCTATTCCGTACCCGGCGTAACCTTGATTTCTCCACCGCCTCATCACGACATTTATTCAATTGAAGATTTGGCGCAGCTTATTTTTGACCTCAAACAGGTTAATCCAAAGGCATTAATATCGGTCAAACTGGTGTCCGAACCTGGCGTGGGCACTATTGCTTCGGGTGTGGCAAAAGCCTATGCCGATCTGATTACAATTTCTGGTTACGATGGTGGTACGGCAGCCAGTCCAATCACGTCTATCCGTTATGCAGGTTCGCCCTGGGAATTGGGCATCAGTGAAGCTCATCAGGCCCTGCGAAGTAATGACCTGCGTGATAAAGTGCGATTACAAGTCGATGGTGGTTTGAAAACCGGCCTTGATGTCATCAAAGCGGCCATTCTGGGCGGTGAAAGTTTTGGTTTCGGAACCGTGCCCATGATTGCCTTGGGTTGTAAGTACTTGCGTATTTGTCATCTGAATAACTGCGCAACCGGCGTAGCCACCCAGCATGAAAAATTACGCGCTGAGCATTTTCATGGCGAAGTCGAGAATGTCATGAATTTCTTCCGCTTTGTGGCTGAAGAAACGCGTGAATGGATGGCGCTTTTGGGTGTACGCAAACTGGAAGAATTAATTGGCCGTACGGACTTGCTCGAAGTGATTGAGGGGCAAACAGCCAAGCAGAAAAATCTGGATTTAAGTCCGCTGCTGATGAACGGGAATATCTCTGCCGATAAACCGCATTTTTGTACTCATCCAAGTAACGCACCCTTTGATAAAGGCGAATTTGCTGAACAGATGGTCCAGGCCATTCTGCCTGCTATTGAAAAGAAGCAAGGTGGTGAGTTCTCTTTCACCATTAAAAATCATCATCGTTCTATTGGCGCGCGTTTGTCAGGCGAAATTGCTCGCCGTTATGGCAATCTTGGTATGGAACAAGATCCGGTCACGATCAAACTTCAAGGGACCGCCGGTCAGAGTTTTGGTGTTTGGAATGCGGGTGGCCTAAACATGACACTGGAAGGTGATGCTAACGATTATGTGGGCAAAGGTATGGCCGGAGGCAGCCTGATTATACGGTCGCCAAGGGATAGCCTTTTTGCCAGTCAGGAAGCAGCGATTATTGGCAATACCTGTCTTTATGGCGCCACAGGTGGAAAACTGTTTGCGGCGGGTCGCGCCGGGGAACGTTTTGCTGTGCGTAACTCGGGCGCTCTTGCCATCGTTGAAGGGGCAGGTGATCACTGTTGCGAATACATGACGGGCGGCATCGTAGTGGTGCTTGGCAGCACAGGGTATAACTTTGGTGCGGGTATGACAGGCGGTTTTTCTTATGTGCTCGATCTGGAAAATAATTTCTTTGACCGTATTAATTCCGAACTGATTGAGCTTGACCGAATTTCTGACGAGAGCACCGAGACTTATCGTAATCATCTGTATTCGTTGCTGGCTGATTATGTGACTGAAACCCAGAGCGAGTGGGGGCGGCGAATTCTTGATGATTTTGCCACCTATGTAGGAAAGTTCTGGTTGGTAACGCCAAAAGCCGCAAGTTTGGATCGTTTGCTGTCCAGTACGCGCGCCAGACCAGAATGATCGCGATTTATTAATTGTTTAGGGTGGGCTGTAGCGTTGCCGTGTCATACAACGGCATTTAGCGCGGCGCGTTGGTCCTGGCTAAGAAGGGTTTTGAGGATTTGCTATATGGCAAAGCGCATACATAACGATTTTCAATTTCTTGATGTTGAGCGTGGTGACCCGCGCAAAAAAACCGTCAAAGAACGAAAAAAGAACTTTGTTGAAATCTATGACATCTACAAACAAGAGGAAATCGGTGAGCAGGCTGATCGTTGTCTGTCATGCGGCAATCCTTACTGTGAATGGAAGTGTCCCGTCCATAACTATATTCCCGATTGGTTAAAGCTGGTAAAAGAGGGGCAGATTGAAGCCGCTGCGGAATTGTGTCATCAGACCAACAGCTTGCCAGAAGTCTGTGGGCGAGTGTGTCCCCAGGATCGTTTGTGTGAAGGTGCCTGTACGCTCAATGATGAGTTTGGTGCTGTCACGATTGGCGCGGCTGAAAAATATATTGTTGACACCGCGTTTAAACAGGGCTGGCGTCCGAACATGAGCGGTGTAGTAAAAACCAATAAAAAAGTGGCGGTGATCGGAGCGGGTCCTGCAGGGCTGGCCTGTGCCGATGTACTGGTGCGCAGTGGTGTGACGCCTGTTGTCTATGATAAATACCCGGAAATTGGCGGACTATTAACCTTTGGTATTCCAGAGTTCAAACTGGAAAAAAATGTTATGACCCAGCGCCGTGAAATTTTTACGGCGATGGGCGTGGAATTTAAACTGCAAACAAATGTAGGCGTGGATGTGACCTTTGCAGAGTTGCTGCAGACCTATGATGCTGTATTTATGGGCATGGGTACTTATACCTATATGAAAGGCGATTTCCCCGGCGAAAATTTGCCTGGTGTCTATGAAGCCTTGCCGTATCTGATATCGAACGTTAACAGAAACCTTGGCTTTGAGCAGACTGCTGGAAAATTCATTAATCTCAGAGACAAACGCGTGGTGGTGCTTGGTGGTGGTGATACTGCGATGGACTGTGCTCGCACTGCTATTCGTCAGGGCGCGCGTTCCGTGCAATGTGTTTATCGCCGGGACGAAAAAAACATGCCTGGATCGCGACGCGAAGTACGCAATGCGAAGGAAGAAGGCGTGAGTTTCTTGTTTAATCGACAACCTGTAGAAGTCGTAGGGCAGCAGCAGGTTGAGGGGATTAAAGTCGTGACGACGGAATTAGGTGAACCTGATGAGCGGGGACGTCGCAGTCCGGTTGTAGTGGCCGGTTCAGAAGCGACGATTTCAGCAGATGCTATTCTAATCGCATTTGGTTTTCAGCCTGATCCCAAGCCCTGGTTTGTTGATTTTAATATTACGACGGATCATCGTGGTCGCGTATTGGCACCAGAAACGGCCGAATTTCCTTTTCAGACGACACAAGCCAAGGTCTTTGCTGGTGGCGATATGGTGAGAGGTTCTGATTTGGTGGTGACCGCAATTGCCGAAGGTCGCAAAGCGGCGGAAGGCATTCTTGATTACTTGCGGGTATAAAACCCTGAGCAAAGCGTTATGGTTGAGTTAAAGAATGATCGCTTTCTAAGAGCACTGGCACGTCAGCCTGTAGATGTCACGCCTGTTTGGATGATGCGTCAGGCGGGGCGTTATTTGCCGGAATACCGTGCAAGCAGAGCGAAAGCTGGGGACTTTATGTCCTTATGTAAAAATCCTGATTTGGCTTGTGAAGTAACTATGCAGCCTTTGCGGCGTTTCTCTTTGGATGCGGCTATTTTATTCTCGGATATTTTAACGATTCCAGATGCTATGGGATTGGGTCTCTACTTTGAAGAGGGCGAGGGCCCCCGTTTCAGAAAAAATGTTCGAACGCTCGCCGATGTTGCTGCATTACCCGTTCTTAATATTGCGGATGATCTGGAATATGTTATTAAGGCAGTCAGTCAGATTCGACACGAATTAAATGGACAGATGCCTCTGATAGGTTTTTCAGGCAGCCCCTGGACATTAGCGACGTATATGGTTGAGGGCGGCGCATCTAAAGATTTTCGCCATCTCAAGCGTATGATTTATGATGAGCCGCAGACCGCGCATCTTCTTCTGGATAAATTGGCGTATGCTGTCACACAGTATTTGAATGCTCAGATTCGAGCAGGCGCGCAGGCGGTTCAGATATTCGATACTTGGGGTGGCGCCCTAAGCACACCGGCCTATCGTGAGTTTTCGCTTGCATACATGACAAAAATTGTGTCGGGACTGATTCGTGAAAACGAAAGCAGAACTGTGCCGGTTATACTTTTTACCAAGGGTGGAGGGCAGTGGCTGGAATTGATGGCTGACACCGGCTGTGATGCCTTGGGGCTTGACTGGACAGTAGAGTTGGGAGATGCCCGTAAGCGTGTGGGGCAACGTGTTGCATTGCAGGGTAATATGGATCCGGCCATCCTGTATTCATCTCCAGGCAGAATTCGTCTAGAAGTGGCGCGCTTGCTTGAGTCATTCGGAAAAGGGCCGGGGCATGTGTACAACTTGGGCCATGGAATTACGCCAGATGTTAATCCTGAGCATGCGCATGCATTTATAGAGGCCGTGCACGAGCTGAGTGCGCCTTTTCATCAATAAGAATTAATTTATTGAAAGCGCCAGTATTAATTGCACGCCCAACTGCGCTGGCAAACGCTTTTTGCTCATCCAAGGTAAAATATTCCTGATAAAAAGGCTCGTGTTAATAGGGACGTCATGAAAGAAAATGAGCTGGCTACAGAGTCTTATCCGTTAATCAAGCTGCTGGCGAGTGGTCAATTTTGCTCGGGTGAATTTCTGGGGAGTCAGCTGGGAATCAGTCGTGCAGCAATATGGAAAAAAATAAAAAAACTTGAGAGTTTTGGGCTGCATTGCGAATCGTTAAAAGGGAAGGGATATCGCATTCCTGGTGGTTTGAATCTACTTGATAAAAAGCAGTTAGAGCAGATTGTTAATGAAGATCTGGCATCTGGCTCTGTGGAACTGGATCTGCGCCTGCAGGTCGGTTCGACAAATACGATAGCCCTTGAGATGTCAGAGCAAGCTGTGCCATCGGGTTATGTGTGTTTGGCAGAGCAACAATTAGCGGGGCGCGGACGCTTAGGTCGTACGTGGGTCTCTCCCTTCGCACGAAACATTTATCTTTCTATGCTTTGGCGTTTTCCTGCGGGAGCAGGCAGTCTCGACGGATTAAGTTTAGTTGTGGGCCTGGCCGTGGTACGGACACTCAAACGTTGTGGCTTGGATGGTGTTGGCCTTAAATGGCCCAATGATGTTTTAGTACTGGATAAAAAAATTGCGGGCATATTGCTTGAAATGCAGGGTGATGCAACAGGTGCGTGCAGTGTTGTTATTGGCGTGGGTTTGAATGTAACAATGCCCGCCGCCGCAAGTGAGCAAATTACCCAGCCCTGGACGGATATAGGAAGTCATCTGGACAAGGTTGACCGTAACAAAGTCGTAGGGTACCTGATTACCGAAATTTATAACGCTCTTGCGACATTCCAGCGAGAAGGATTTTTATCCAGCAAACAAGAATGGGAGCGCCATGATACGTTTCGAGGTCAGGCAGTATCTGTGTACTTGGGCGATCAGCTTGTGAACGGAGTGGCGGACGGCATATCAGAGCGTGGGGAGTTCCGCCTAAAGGTGGGTGAAAGCACACACGTTTTCAGTGGTGGTGAGGTCACTATAAGGCGAGATACAAATGAAATTATTGCTTGATGTGGGGAATACCTGTCTCAAGGTGGGCGTTGTTGACAATGATGGTGTCAAGCATCTTGCCAGCATCCGTCATGACAGTGACTGGGTGGGGGTGGTAGAAAAAATAGTATGGCCAGACATGGTCAGCAGTATCGATATTGCCAGTGTTGCGGGTGTTGATAGCGAATGCCAACTCGGCAAGGTGATACAGAAAAAATTTGGCTTGGCCCCGATATTTCATCGCAGCAAACGAATATTGGGGGGCGTTGTAAATGGTTACAGAGATTACGAGCGACTGGGGATTGATCGGTGGTTGGCAATTGTTGCAGCTTTTCAGCGAATACAAGGTCCGCTGTGTGTTGCTGATTGCGGCACAAGTCTGACGATAGATCTTGTAACGGCCAAAGGAGAACATTTGGGAGGTTATATTCTTCCAGGAATGGTTCTGGCCAGAAAAAGCCTGCTAGGAGGGACTCGACAAGTAGTGGTGTCGGTGGAAGAGCCGCCGTCAAATTTGATATGGGGCAAGTCAAGTGAAGAAGCAGTAGGACATGGTACCTTGCTTTTTATGGTCGCCAGTATCGAAAAAGCAGCACAGGAGTTTCAACGAAGCACAGGGGAAGAGCCGCGACTGGTGCTGACAGGGGGAGATGCCGCTATCATAAAAACTCACTTGGGCTTTGATGCTCTATATATACCCGAGTTGGTGCTTGAAGGGCTCTATTGTTCGACTAAACTGAGCTAGTCGCAGTATTCAAAAATATTGATGGTATGGCGTTTACTATGAGATGGATTTTTACAGGCATGGTTTTTCTGAATGTGTTTTATTTCTCATGGCATCAGTATTCTATAAATAAATCCAGCAAATACGATCTTGTCTCGCCCTTGGAGGATGCGTCTGTTAAGTCGCTGATGTTACTTTCAGAACAAGACATTCAAAATACAAGCCCCCAGTACTAGCTAGAAGTTTGAGCAATTTTAGTAAAACAACGCAAACACGATTAAAAATTTACTAAGCAACTGATTGCCTTCCACTAAAATTTTAATTAAACTCTCCCGCCTCGTTAAGAGTGTTAAATAAGAAGTTCCGTGCTGCTGGCGTAGCTCAGTTGGTAGAGCTGCTGATTTGTAATCAGCAGGTCGTAGGTTCGATTCCTATCGCCAGCTCCATTTTTATGGCGCAGTTGAATAAGTGCCAAATTACAAGTAAGTAAGTTCGCTTGTAGCGGAGGGGTACCCGAGTGGCCAAAGGGATCAGACTGTAAATCTGACGGCACTGCCTTCGGAGGTTCGAATCCTCCCCTCTCCACCATTTTAAATTTGTTGCTTGTCCTGGACAGGCGATAAAAAAGTTAAGAATGCAGAGTTCGGTGCGGCAATAAAAGTATTACTGCGGGTATCGTATAATGGCCATTACCTCAGCCTTCCAAGCTGATGACGAGGGTTCGATTCCCTCTACCCGCTCCAGCGTTGTAGAAGTCAAGACGTTCTGTGCTCATATAGCTCAGTAGGTAGAGCACTTCCTTGGTAAGGAAGAGGTCACCGGTTCAAATCCGGTTATGAGCTCCATGATTACGATCGTGGTATGGGCAAAATAAACGTGTTATCGATCCTGTTAATCAACAGATAGCATATTACCCATTTAGGAGGGGCAAAATGTCAAAGGGTAAATTTGAGAGAACCAAACCTCACGTAAACGTGGGAACGATTGGTCACGTTGACCATGGCAAGACCACGTTAACAGCGGCGCTGACG
>Ga0209841_1000045_pt1 | contig 28402 bp, 17 predicted proteins | sample GWRWT4_30Apr14_FD_187185 | JGI IMG/M metagenome (GOLD analysis project Ga0209841, IMG submission 187185) | Sand microcosm microbial communities from a hyporheic zone in Columbia River, Washington, USA - GW-RW T4_30-Apr-14 (SPAdes) (version 2) | ecosystem: Engineered > Artificial ecosystem > Sand...
TGGTGTACCTGCTGGGCTCGGTCTCCGGCGTGCAAGCCGTTCAAAGCGACATGGGTGCGCAACAAGCCGTGGGTGTCTCGCTGGACATCCCACCTCAGGTTGAATTCGCCATGACCTGCCTGGACAACAAGAAGTGGTGGGGCGCCCCCCAAGCCTTGCGCGCAGCGCTGTGGAGCATCATCCCTGGTGGCTCAGAAGGCAAGGACGTCAAGGGCACTTTTGAAACCAACATGGCCATCGGCGAAAAAGCCGGCGTGCGCCTGCCTCACGTGATGGCCGCCATTGCCGCGCAATCGGCTGACGACACCGTTGCCGTGCGTGCCGCCATCAAGCGTTTTGCCACCATTGAGAACTTCAAGGTCAACACCGACTACCGCTTGGTGGACGCCATCGCCGAAGCTCAGATGATCATCATCTCCGACCGCATGTGGACCCAGAACACGGGCTCACGCACCCCCATCAACAGCCTGGGCAAGTTCTGGGATGACAAGGCGGGCCCGGCCATCGATGCTGACAGTTTCCTCAAGTAAATGCGTTTAACGCATTGAATTTACTAGGGAAACTCCTTCCCCCGTGGGTGGGGGTCGGGGTTTACCTGGAGGAACATTTCGGCGGCTATAGTTACAAAACTAACGATCACGCCCACGGCTGTGGTCAGATTTTTACGCACTGAAAAACAAGTGTAGTTAGCGCCGAACTCACCGTCGGCGCATGTTTTTTCTGGTACCTAGGAGACTTCATGAAGATGGTCAAGACCATGAGCAAAATCAGCGCCGCTGCCATTTTGGCGTTGAGCGCAATGTCAACAGCGCAGGCTGCCCAGCGCATCTGCGTGTATGACCTGTTGGGCGCCTCCGGTGACCTCTTCAGCATGGCCAAGGACTACGTGATCGGAGCTCAACGACACGGCGTGTCGATTGAGCTCAAGGGCTACACCGACGAACGTGTCGCGACCGAAGATTTCCGCACGGGCCAATGCGATGGCCTGATTGCCACGGCATTCCGCACTCGTCAGTTCAACCCAGTTGCCGGCGCCATTGACTCGCTGGGGGCCACCACCATCGTCAAGGATGGCAAGATCGACATGACGGCCAGCTACGAAGTCGTGCGCCGCATCGTGCAAACCTTCTCCGATCCCAAGGCTGGCAAGCTGATGGTCGATGGCAATTATGAAGTCGGTGGTGTGATCCCCCTCGGCGCTGCCTACCCCGTCGTCAATGACCGCAAACTGAACACGGTGGAAGCACTGGCCGGCAAGCGCATCGCCTCGTTCGACTACGACAAGGCCCAGGCCGTGATGATCCAGAAGATCGGCGCGCAACCTGTGTCGGCCGACATCATGAATTTCTCGTCGAAGTTCAACAACGGCTCGGTGGACTTCATCGCCGCGCCCACACTGGCCTACAAACCACTGGAACTGCACAAGGGCATCGGCAAGAACGGCGCCATGGTGCGCTTCCCCATCCTGATCCTGACCTACCAGGTCATCTTGAACAAGACCAAGTTCCCAGAGGGTTTCGGCGACCAGTCACGCGATTACTGGCTGACCCAGTTCGACCGCGCCCTGCAACTGGTCAAGCAATCCGACGCCAGCATCCCACCGTCCACCTGGATGGAGTTGAGTTCCGAGAATGCCTACAAGTACACCCTGATGCTGCGCGAGTCGCGCATCGACATCGCTCAAAAGGGCATGTACGACAAACGTGGCTTGAAAATCATCAAACGCATTCGTTGCAGCGTGAATCCTGCAGATCCTGAATGCGCGACCAAATCAGAAGAAGACTGGAAGTAAAGGGACAGGCCACACGAAGGCCTGACTGCCAAATCAAAACCGGGGGCCCAAAGCCCCCTTTTTCCTAATGGTGGACGCATTTTGCTGCGATGCACCAACTGAGCGATCATGATCACTTCTAACTCTCGACAAATCCTGGGCCGTACCCCGCTGGAATGGTTCTCCAGCCTACCGGTGTTTGCACTGCTGCTGCTGACCCTGATCATTGGCACCGGTGAAATGGTGCACGGTCAGCTGTTGCGACTGGGTGAGTCCATGTTCGGCGACCCTCCAGCCCAAGTGCAGTACTTCATGTTGCGCGCAGCACCGACCCAACCGTCGTGTGATGCCAATCAAGACATCGAAGTCGAACTCAAGAAGCAAGCCGCCTCGAAGGCCAGCGGCAGCACCGCCAGCGACGACATCGACGACCTCTTTGGCGAACAAGCGCCTGAGGATCCAACCGTCGCCCGCCGCTCCATGGAACAGGCCATTGCCATCTGCAAGGCCAAGCATGATCTGTATCGTCGCGTGCAGGAGCACCAAACCACCCAAGTCAAGATCTACCGCACCATCGAGACCAGCTTCTTCGGTCTTTTCCAGGTGGGCACCGACAACCGTCCGCTGATTCTGCTGCTGATGGTGGCCATTGCCGCCATCACCACCACGCTGGGCTTTCACCACATCGGCATCCGTCCCGGCCACTACACCCGGGACTACCTGCTGCAATCAATCACGCAGGCCATCGCAGCCGGACTGCTGCTGTACTCGTGCATCAGCTATTACCAGATCCTTCAGAACTCGGGCGTGCCGATCGAGCATGCACTGCTGCACTACACCTGGATGGCCTTCGCCACCATCATCCTGTTGATCAACCTCAAGCGGGTGGTGATGCCCGTGAAGTCCCCCCACGGTGAGGGCACCTGGGGCGGAGCGTTCCTGGCCATCCCGCTGTACGCGCACATGGGCATCACTGCTGGCGTGTACTTTTTGTTGCACAACCACCCTGCTGGCCTGGCCATCTACATCAACCAGTTGATGGAGTTGCCCACGATCTTCCTGAACTTGGGCCTGTTCATCTGGGCCGGCATGTTGCTCAAGCAAAGCCGCATCGTTGACCTGTTCATGGACCTGCTGCGTCCGTGGCGCTTGTCGCCCCAGTTGCTGACCTACATCATCTTGCTGGCCGCTGCTGTGCCTACCGCCTACACCGGCGCTTCGGGTATTTTCGTGATCGCCGCAGGCGGCATCATTTACCACGAGGTTCGCGCCTCGGGTGGTTCGCGTCAGTTCGCGCTGGCCGCCACGGCCATGTCAGGCTCGCTGGGCGTGGTGCTGCGTCCTTGCCTGTTGGTGGTTCTGATCGCCGCGCTGAACAAGCAAGTGACGACCAATGGCCTGTACCACTGGGGCTTCTACGTCTTCCTGCTGACCTCAACGCTGTTCTTCCTGACTTCGCAGATGCTGCGCACGCAACGTGCCGAGATCGAGTCGTTCCGCGTGGCCATTCCTGCCACCTTGCGCTCCGTTATCCCCACGCTGCCTTATGTGGGCGTGGTGATTGTGGTGATCGCCTTGTACGAGTACGCACTGGACACCAAGCTGAACGAAATCACGGCGCCCACGATCATGCCGGTGATGTTGTTGATCATCCTGATCTTCGACAAGATCATCAACAAGGGCAAGACCGAGATCACGCCGGATTACGCCAGCCACCGCCAGCCAGGCGTGGAGCGCTCCATCCGTTTTGCCACCAACGAGACCATCGGCCACATTGGCGCCCTGCTCAGCCTGATGACCTTGTCGCTGGCCATGGGTGGCGTGATTGAGCGTTCGGAAGTGATGAACAACTTCCCGCACATTTTCGAGAACCATTGGACAGCCATGGCCTTCCTGGTCGTCACCAAGGTATTCCTGGGCATGATCATGGATCCGTTCGGCGCCGTGGTGCTGGTGTCCGGCACGCTGGCACCCATCGCCTTCGCCAACAACATTGACCCGGTCCACTTCTGGATGATGGTGCTGGTGGCCTTCGAGCTGGGTTACCTGCTGCCGCCCGTGGCCTTGAACCAGTTGCTGACACGCCAAGTGATTGGCGAGCCTGAGATCAACATCGCCGATGGCGAAGTCAAGCACCTGGGCTTCTATCGCCGCTTTGAGCGCTGGGTATTGCCCATGGTGGTCATGACCATCGGCCTGTCCATCGTGGCCTTCGGCCCGCTGGCGGTGCAAGACTTCCCGCAGCTGGCCTTCATCAAGGACTGGTTCCCGCACCCGGCCCAATAAGTCCGACGGCGACTTCGCCACAAACCCGGCCCCTGCACTCGCACGGGCCGGGTTTTTTCTTGATACTGGCCATTGATCTCATTCCCAGGACTTTCATGAGTCTGCACCGCGCCCGATTTGCCTTGTTCGTCACCAGCGTGGCACTGACCCTGTCCGGTTGCAGCACCTTGCAAAGCGGCGCCGTCCAGTTGATCGGCTGGACATCCCCGCCCACCGCCCCTCCAACAGCGGCAACCCCCACTCAAACGCCGGTTCCCGGGCAAGCCCCGGCCTTCGACACAGTCATCAAGGGCGCCGAGCGCATGGACGGCCTGCTGCCCTTGTGGAAGCGGCAAGACAAGGTCTGGATCGAGTTGGCGCCCTCCAATCTGGGGCGTGCGTTTTTCTTGTCGCCTACCGTGGTCACGGGCATTGGCGAGGCCGGCGTTTTTGGCGGGTTGATCACGAGCCGCTCGGCCCAGGTGGGGCGCCCCCAGTGGGTGGAGTTCCGCCGGATTCAACAGCAGGTGCAATTGCTGGCCATGAACGCGGCCTACACGGCGCAAAAAGGCACACCTCAGGAGCTGGCGGTACAGGCCGCGTTTTCGCCCAGCCTGCTGGCCAGCGTGGGCGTGGCCAGTGCGCCGCAAGCCCAAACGGGTGCCATCCTGATCGAGGCCAACCCTTTGTGGGTGAACGACATGCTGGGGCTCGGGCTGCAACTTCAGCGCGCCTACAAGCAAAGCTATGCGTTGGATTCGCGCAATTCGGCGCTGTCGGTGGCCCGCACCCAAAGCGACCACATCACCTTTGACATCCTGCACCATTTCGCCACCAGCTCCATCGCCACGGGCAGTGGGGCGGCAGGCGGAACGGCACCGGGCGTGCCCACCTCCGTGCCCGACCCGCGCAGCCTGTTCATCAACGTGCGCTACAGCCTGCGGTCCTTGCCGGAAACTGCCATGAAACCTCGCGCGGCGGACCCCCGCGTTGGTTACTTCACCACCACGGTGGCCGACTTCACGCAGGACCTGGCACGCACCCCCCGGCAACGTTTCATCAGCCGCTGGAGGCTGGAAAAAAAGGACCCAGGCGCCGCCATGTCCGAGCCTGTGCAACCCATCGTCTACCAACTCGACCCCAACATCCCGCTGGCCTACCGCCAGACCATCACCGAAGGCATCCTGGCCTGGAACAAGGCTTTTGAGGCCATCGGCATCAAGGGCGCGATCCAGGTGCGCGCACCACTGGCCGGCAAGGCCGACGAGGCCTCGGGATCACCCAGGGCCACCGTGCGCTGGATGACCAACAGCCAACCCGGCTTTGGTGCCATCGGGCCCACGCACGTGGACCCCCGCACCGGCGAGATCCTGCAAGCCGACATCGCACTGGAAAGCCTGTCCTCGCGCTCAATTCGCTCCCTGCGCAGCGAAATCATCGCGGCACCATCCACCCATTCAGCGGAAGACCAATGCGACCATGCTGCGGAGGCCGCCGAACAGTTGGGCTATGGTTTGGACCTGATGGCTCCCTCAGGACGACTGGACCCGGACAGCCCCGACGTTCAGGCCTTTGTGCTGGCCTACCTGAAAGACACGACCATGCACGAGGTCGGCCACACCTTGGGCTTGCGGCACAACTTCCGAGGCTCGCGCTGGCACACCGCCGAGCAACTGGCCGATCCAGCTTTGACGCTGCGCGAGGGCAACAGCGCTTCGGTGATGGACTACGCGCCAATCAACCTGCCACTGCCTGGTCGGCCCGCGCCCGCCGCTTTTCAAACCACCTTGGGGCCGTATGACTTCTGGGCCATCGAGTATGGCTACAAGCCCTTGGGTGCCCCAGAGGCATCCGAGTTACGACGCATCGCCGAGCGCAGCGTCGACCCAGCCTGGTCTGACAAACTGGACTTTGGCACCGACGAGGACGAGTACCTCGGGCTGGACCCCCAGTCGCTGACCTTTGACCTGGGCCGCGATCCGGTGGTCTATGCACGCCAGCGTTTGACCATCGCCAAAGACCTGATTGCACGCCAGGCCCAGGAAAAAACCAGTGCCGCCGAAGACCCCAGTTTGCTGCGCCGACGGGTCACCTACGCTTTGCGCGACGTGGGACGCACTTCGCAAATCCTGTTGCGCCAGGTTGGCGGCTTGATCACGCGGCGCAACGCGGCAGGCAACGGCCGTGATCCCCTGGACCCCTTGCCAGCCGCCACCCAGCGTGCAGCGCTGGACCTGATCGCCCAGGAGCTGTTGTCGCCGCAAGCACTGAGCCTGTCGCCCGCGCTGCAACGTCGCATGGCCCCCGACTACTTTGAGCGGGTCGAGGGCAGCGGTGCCCGGACAGATTTCTCCCTTGCCGACACCTTGCTGTCGCTGCAGCGCCTGGTCCTGGACACGCTGATGGCCGATGGCCTGGCCGAACGCATGCTGGACAACATCGACCGCACACGCGACCGCCGTGAAGCGCCGCTGACCCTGCGCGAACTGCACCAGCGGCTGAAGGATGCGGTGTGGGGCGCATCGGTGACGCCCCCGCAGGGTGATGACGCGCCTTGGCGGCGCAATCTGCAGCGAGAGCACGTGAACCGACTGTCCGCATTGGTGCTGCGCTCGGCCAGCAACCGGGCCGATGTGCGTTCCGTGGTTCGCGAGCAAGCCAGAAATTTGCTGACCACGCTTCGGTCCAGCCCATGGGGCAGCAGCGCATCAAGCACCTCCGAGGCGCACCGCCGCGATTGCGTCGAAACCCTGGAGCGGGCCCTCAACGCATCGGTGGTCCGCGCAAGCCCCTGAAGGAGGGAGGCCGACAGGCCTGACAATGGGCGCTGCTAATTGATGCCCACCATGGACCTGCCCACGATTTTCTCCGCCTCCGGCCCCCTGGCCCGCGCCTTCGATGGCTACCACGTGCGCCACGAGCAAATCGAAATGGCGCAGGCGGTGGCGCAAGCCATCCACGATGCCAGCACCGTGGTGCTGGAGGCTGGCACGGGCGTGGGCAAGACAGCCGCCTACCTGGTGCCCTCTTTGCTAGAAGGCGGTAAGGTCATCGTGTCGACCGGGACCAAGGCGCTGCAAGATCAACTCTTTCACCGCGATCTGCCTGCCGTGCGCGCGGCCCTGGCCGTGCCCGTCAAGGTGGCCTTGCTCAAAGGCCGCAGCAATTACCTGTGCTGGCACCACCTGAACGGCGCCAACCAGGACGCGATGCTGAGCAGCCGCCAGGAGGTCAAAGACCTGGGCCTGATCAACCGCTTCATCCACCTCAGCCCCACCGGCGACAAGGCCGAATGCCCGACCGTGCCCGAGCACGCCACCATCTGGGCACGGGTCACCTCCACGCGCGAGAACTGCTTGGGCAGCGAGTGCAAGCACTACACCGACTGCTTCGTGATGAAGGCCCGGCGCGAGGCCCAGGATGCCGATGTCGTCGTGGTCAACCACCACCTGTTTTTCGCCGACCTGATGTTGCGCGAAGAAGGTGTGCCCGAGTTGCTGCCCAATGCCCAGACCGTCATCTTCGACGAAGCGCACCAGCTGCCCGACACGGCCACCCTGTTCTTTGGCGACTCGGTCTCGACCGCGCAATTGCTGGACCTGCTGAGGGATGCACTGGCCACCGGCCAGACCCAGGCTCGCGATGGGGCGAAATGGAATGATGTGCTGGCCCCGCTGGACCGTGCCACCCGCGATCTGCGCCTGTGTTTCGGCCCGCAGACGCAGCGCCTGGCCCAACCCCAACTGGGCGCAGCGCATCCGCTGCACGCCGCCCTGCTCACCTTGCGCGAGGCCTTGTCCGAGGTGCGCGACACGCTGGAATCACAAGCCGACCGCAGCCCCGACCTGGCCCAGTTGCAGCGCCGCGCCCATGCGCTGATGCAGCGCTTGTCCGCCTGGGGTGCGCCAGAGCGCGCCAATGAACCGGAGCTGTGCTGGGTCGATGTGGGCAGCCATGGCCTGCAACTTCACCGCACGCCCATTTCCGTGGCCGACGTGTTCCGCCGCCAACGCCTGGGGCTCACCGACAACGCGTTCGAGGCCGATGAGGGCAGCGAAAAAGAAGCCGAGGCCAAGCCTCAGGCCGACGCCCCGCGCCGCGCCTGGATCTTCACCTCGGCCACCTTGGCGGTCAAAAACGACTTCACGCATTTCACCCAGGCCTTGGGCTTGGAAGATGCGCACTGCCTGGCCTGGTCCAGCCCCTACGACTACCCCACGCAGGCCATGCTCTACGTGCCCGAGGGCCTGCCGCAGCCCAGCGCACCCAACCACACGGAAGCCCTGGTCGAGGCCGCCCTGCCCTTGATCCGCGCCAACCGTGGTCGGGCCTTCGTGCTGTGCACCAGCCACCGCGCGGTGCAGCGGGCGGCCGACCACCTCAAGAAACTGTTCGAAGAAGGCGAGGATCCCTTCCCCGTGTTGAGGCAAGGCGACGCACCCCGACCCACCTTGCTGGACGACTTCAGGCGCGCGGGCAACGCCGTGCTGGTGGGCAGCCACAGCTTCTGGGAGGGCATTGACGTCAAGGGCGACGCGCTGACCCTGGTGGTCATCGACAAGCTGCCCTTTGCACCACCCGATGATCCGGTGCTGGCCAAGCGTCTGGAGTTGCTGGAGCAAGAAGGCGGCAACCCCTTCATGGAACACCAGGTGCCGCAGGCCATCATTGCCCTCAAACAGGGCGCGGGCCGGTTGATCCGCAGCGAGACCGACCGGGGCGTGCTCATGATCGGTGACGTGCGCTTGATCGAAAAACCTTACGGCAAGCGCATCTGGCAAAGCCTGCCGCCCATGAAGCGCAGCCGCAAGGAAGATGAAGTGGTGGCTTTTCTAAGCACCCTCTGACGAGGCTTGTTGGCGCAGAAGCCTGACCAAGCTGCTCGGTCAAACTTCCAGGTTGTCGATCAGGCGGGTCTTGCCCAGCTTGGCGGCGGTCACCACCACCAGGGGTTCACTGCCCAGCAATTCGGAGGCTGAAGGCGGCAGCAAGTCGCGCTGGCGGCGGATACAGACGTAGTCCGGCACCCAGCCCTGCTGCCCGAGCTTGTCAAAGGCTTGCGCCTCGATCTTTGCCACACCATCGCAAGGCAAACCAGTGCGACCTGCCAGGACGAGGTCCCGCACCCGGTGCAAAGCCTGCGACAACTGCACCGCCTGGGCACGCTCCTCGGCACTCAGGTAGCCGTTGCGTGAGGACAAGGCCAGGCCATCATCAGCCCGTGCCGTGTCACCGCCCACGATGTCGATGGGCAGGGCCATCTGCCGCACCATGCCCTTGATGACCATGAGCTGCTGGTAGTCCTTCTTGCCAAACACTGCCGCGCGCGGCTGCACGATGCTGAACAGCTTGGCCACGACCGTGCACACGCCCGTGAAAAACCCCGGGCGGAACTCGCCTTCCAGCAGATTGGCCAGTTCGTCGGGGGGCACCACTTTGTAACCCTGCGGCTGTGGGTACAACTCGGCCTCGTCGGGCGCGAACACCACGTCGCAGCCCGCGCCGGCCAACAGTTCGGCATCGCGTGCCAGCGTGCGTGGATAGCGGTCGAAATCTTCGTTCGGGCCGAACTGCAGGCGGTTGACGAAGATGCTGGCCACCACCAGGCCGCGTCCCCAGCTACCCTGGTCGGCGATGCCACGTGCTTGTCGGATCAGGGCCAGGTGGCCCTCATGCAGATTGCCCATGGTGGGCACGAACACGGGCGCGTTGGCGGCCTCGGCCACGAGGGTTCGCAACTCGGCGATGGTGTGGATGATCTTCATCATCAATACCCGTGGATGGCTTCGTCGGGAAAGCTGCCGTCTTTGACAGTCGACACGAAGCGGCGAATGGCGTCATCGATGGAGCCACCTTCGGCCATGAAGTTACGCACAAAGCGCGGCAACTTGCCCCGTGTGATGTTGAGCATGTCGTGCAGCACCAGCACTTGGCCGGCCGTGCGCTGGCCCGCGCCAATGCCGATGGTGATCAGGCCCGGGTTGTCGGCTTGCACGGCGGCGGCGACATCGGAAGGCATCAGTTCAAGCACCGCCATGGCGGCACCGGCCTGCGCCAACTCCTTGGCATGGCGGCGCAAGGTCTCGGCCCCTGCCGCATCGCGGCCCTGGATGCGGTAGCCGCCCAGCGCATGCACGCTTTGCGGTGTCAAACCCAAGTGGGCGCACACGGGGATGCCGCGCTCGGTCAGGAAGTGCACGGTCTCGGCCGTCCAGCCGCCGCCTTCCAGCTTGATCATCTGGGCACCAGCCTGCATCAGGGCCACGCTGGAGCGCAAGGCTTGCTCGCGGTTTTCCTGGTAACTGCCAAAGGGCAGATCGGCCACGATCCAGACATTGCGATTGCCACGCACCACACAGCGCGTGTGGTAAATAATGTCGTCCAGGGAGACCGGCACCGTGCTGGATTGGCCTTGCACGACCATGCCCAGCGAGTCGCCGATCAGGATGCAGTCCACGCCGCAATCGTCCAGCAAGCGGGTCATCGAGGACTCGTAGCAGGTCAGCATGGTGATTTTTTCACCCTGCGAATGCATCTCGCGCAGGCGGTGCAGGTTCAAGGGCTTGCGGGCGGGCAAGGCAGCGGGGGTCACTGAACTCATTTCACGCGGGTTGGGTGCCAAAGTGGCGCGATTCTAGGCCGACAAGTCGCCGCGCGCTCGGGAAATTCTGCAAGCGCCCACCGCCGACTGGGACTAGCATGAGCAGTTGGTGGTTGACGATGTTTGGACCAGACATGGCCTCGTGGTGGACACAGTTGAATGAAATCGGACTGGAAAAGGTTTTCCTGCTCCTGATGGGTCCGATTTTCATCGCCTGCATGACGTTCGAAGCCTGGTGGCTGAACCGTCGGCAGCAACAGACGTACACGGTCAAGGGCACCGCCATCAACGCCAGCCTGGCCTTGAGTCACGCCGTGGCCGATGGCATTGCCTGGGCCTTGCTGGTGGGCCTGTTTGATCTGATCTACCAACACCGCCTGTTCGACATCCCCATCACCTGGTGGAGTGTGGTCGGGCTGGTCGTGGCGCAAGACTTTTGCTACTACTGGTTCCACCGCGCCAGCCACCGCGTGCGCTGGATGTGGGCCAGCCACGTGACCCACCATTCTGGTGAAACCATGAACCTGGCGACCGCCTTGCGGCAAAGTCCCACCTACCCCATCTCGGGCATGTGGGTGTTCTGGCTGCCTTTGGCCTGGTTGGGGTTTGAGACCCGCCACGTGATCCTGGTGGTGGCCGTGAGCCTGGCCTATCAATTCTTTGTGCACACCGAGTCCGTGCGCAAGATGCCCAGGTGGTTCGAAGCGATCTTCAACACGCCTTCGCACCACCGCGTGCACCACGCCCGCAACCCGCAGTACCTGGACCGCAACTACGCGGGCGTGCTGATCATCTGGGACAAGCTGTTTGGCAGCTTCGTGCCCGAGGACGCGCCTTGTGACTACGGCATCGTCAAGCAAATCCACACCCACAATCCGCTGGTGATGATGTTCCACGAATGGCAGGCCATGGCGCGTGATGCGATGCGACCAGGGCCGCTGTGGCAACGTCTCAAGCACCTTTGGGCGCCGCCCGATTGGGAGCGCGTGGAGCGCACCGAGCGCTGATCAGGCCGGGTGGTAGGCCAGGCGCACGTAAATGGGTGCGAAGGCTTCGGCCTGCGTGATCTCGAGCAGGCGCTCCTTGCCCAACTCCAGCAGGGCGATGAAGGTCACCACCAGCACGGGCGGTCCGCGCGTCACGTCGAACAGGTGTTCAAACTCCACAAAGCGCTGACCCTGCAAGCGTCGCAGCACGATGCCCATGTGCTCGCGCACCGACAGCTCTTCGCGCGTGATGATGTGGTGGGTGTTGAGCTTGGCGCGCTTGAGGATGTCGGCCCAGGCTTCGCGCAAATCCACCAGCGCGACATCGGGGTGGCGCACACGCACCGACGGGTCGTTGTGCACTTGCACGCGCAGGAAATCGCGGCCCAGTTGCGGGATCCGGGTGAGCCCTGCCGCCGCCAACTTCATTTGCTCGTATTCGATCAGGCGGCGAACCAATTCAGCGCGCGGGTCCTCGGCCTCTTCGCCGTCGTCCGACTTTTTGGGCGGCAGCAGCATCCGAGACTTGATCTCGATCAGCATGGCCGCCATCAGCAGGTAGTCGGACGCCAACTCAAGGTTGTGCTTGCGGATCTGGTCAACGTAGGCCAGGTACTGGCGCGTGACGTCGGCCAGCGGGATGTCCAGGATGTTGAAGTTCTGCTTGCGGATCAGGTAGAGCAGCAGGTCGAGCGGGCCTTCAAACGTCTCCAGGAAGACTTCGAGCGCATCCGGCGGGATGTACAGATCCAGCGGCATGGAGAACAAAGGCTCGCCATACAGGCGCGCCATCGCCACGCGGTCAACGACCTCGGGCAAACGGTTCTCGTCCAGGACTTGTTCGCTCACAGCCGCCCTCAGTCGCCCTTGGTTTGGTAGACGTAGGGCTGCTGGGCCACGTTCGATTCGCGGAAATCCTGCTGCGCGTCGCGGTCAACGGCCTTGTCCCACAGCAGGGAACGGCCCTGGCGCTGGCGGTCTTCCAGCTGAGGATCGCGCTGCTTCAGGCTGTCGATGAACTGCGTCACGTCAGACTTGTAGGGCTTCCAGAAAAGCGGCATGGTGGGTACCAGTCAAAAGAGAGGATCAGTCCGGCATTTTATCGGCCTGCGCAGCACTTGAGGGCCAGGGCCGCCGCCACAATCAGCCCTTATGCAGGAAATCGAACTTAAATTTCAGATCCCGGCCGATTCGCTGGGGGTTTTGTCGGCCGAGATTGAACGCATGCCGGGTCACAGGCGGGAGCGTCTTCAGGCGCACTACTTTGACACGCCCGATCGCCGCTTGGGCCAGGCACGCAGCGCCTTGCGGCTGCGCAAGGAAGGCGAACGCTGGGTTCAGACCCTGAAAGCATCGGGCGCCAACACCATGATCCGGCTGGAAGACAACCAGCCCGCGCCGGCGCCCACCGAGGGCAGCGCCGCCCGAATTGATTTGAGCCTGCACCTGGGCTCGCCAGCCGAGGCCGCTTTGGTCAGGACGCTGGGCTGGGATCCAAGCCATGACCGACAGGGCGAACACACCGGACTGGTCGAGCTGTACCGGACCGACATCTGGCGCCAAACGGCCCGCGTGGCGGTGGGCCAAGGCACGCCCAAGGCCGGCGTGGTCGAGCTGGCATTGGACCTGGGGCACATCCACGCGGGCGATTTGAGCGTGGCAGTGCAAGAGCTGGAGATCGAACTGGTGAGCGGCCACCCAATGGCCGTCATCGACATGGCGCGGGATTGGGTGCCTCGCCACCACCTCTGGCTGGACACCCAGACCAAGGCACACCGGGGTGATCGCCTGGCGCGTCAGGCCGCAGGCGAGGTGCCGGCCACGGCTGCTACGCCACAGAACGCCCCTGTCGGCACCGACCTGGCCGAGGCTTTGGAACGCCTCACCGAGGCCATGAGCGCGGTCGCTGCCAGCCCAGCCCCCGACCTGCGACAGGTCGAGTCGTGGCGGCAGTCCCTGCAAGGCCTGGTTTTACTGAACCAGGCGCATCAAGCCCATCAAGCCGAGGCCTCGGCCGACCCGCCGGCGGCGATCTTTCCTCATCGCGCCATGCCCGAAGTTCAGGCTTTGCTGCTGGCGCTGCAAGACCATGAGCGAGCCTCCGCCCTGGCCCGAGCACCCAGCACCACACTGCTCTGCCTTGAGCTGTTCGCAGCGCTGCTGTGAGCCAAATGCCCCGCGCTATCGCGACAACGCAGCCACTCGAACCACCACGTCACTGAATCAACTGACGCGCCCGCAGCAAGGCTGAGGGCAAATCCTTGACCACATTGGCCGGCCCCAAGGTTTCGTCTTGGTGAGCACGGTGGATCAAGCCCAGCGGTTGCTCGTTGACTTCGCACAGCACCAGTGGGATGTCCTGGCGCGCCAGGGCACGCCGCAACTGGAGCAAAGCCTCCAGCCCGGAGGTGTCGATAGCGATCAGCCGGTGCGCTTCCAGCACCACCACGCGGGCACCCGATGGCAACTGGTCGGCCAGGTCCTCGACCTTGCCCACAGCGCCAAAGAACAACACGCCATACAACTTGAACACCGCGATTTGTGGCTCGACCATGGCCAATGGCTCGATGCGGAACAGCGTGCTCATGCGGTAGATGAAGAACAAGCACGCCAGCACCAGGCCCACCTCCACCGCCACGGTCAGGTCAAAAATAACAGTCAGCAAAAAGGTGCCGAGCAGGATGGTCCGGTAGGTGTAGTTGAAGTGGCGCAGCTTGATGAACTCGCGCCACTCCCCCATGTTCCAGGCCACGAACAACAAGATGCCCGACAGCACCGGCAAAGGCACGTGAACAGCCAAGGGCGCGGCCACCAGCACGATCAGCAGCAAAGCCAAGGCGTGGACCATGCCGGCCACCGGGCTGGTGGCACCGGCCCGCACATTGGTCACCGTCCGGGCGATCGTGCCCGTGGCCGGGATGCCCCCAAAGAAGGGCGCCACCATGTTGGCCACGCCTTGAGCCATCAATTCCTGGTTGGGGTTGTGGCGCCGCAGTTCCGTGAGGTTGTCGGCCACGCGAGCACACAGCAAGGACTCGATCGCGCCCAGCAAGGCAATCGTGATCGTGGGGATGAACAGATTGCGCACGCCCTCCCAGCTGAAATCTGGCCAGGCCAGGTGCGGCAAGGCCTGCGGAATGCCGCCAAAGCGCGAACCAATCGTGGCCACCGGCAGTTGCAGGAACGCGGCGGCCAAAGTCAGCACCAGCAAAACCACCATGGGCGCCGGCATGCGAGACGCCAGGCGGAAGGTGCGCGCCTCAAGCATGGCCTTGGGCAGCAAGCGCCCAGGCGAGAACATCCGGGGCCAGGCCCACAGGCACAGCACCGTCAACACACCCAGCCCCAAGGCAAATGGATTGAATTGATGCGCATGGGCTGCGATGGTCTTGATCTGCCCCACGAAATCAGCCGGCATGCGCTCAGGGCTCAAACCCAGCAGGTCTTTGAACTGAGACAAGGCGATCAGCACCGCGATGCCATTGGTGAAGCCAATGACGATGCTGACCGGGATGTAGCGCACCAGCACGCCCAGACGGAACAGGCCCAACACGAACAACAGCATGCCCGCCATCACGGTGGAGATCAGCAGGTTGGCCACGCCGTAGTGCTGGACGATGCCGTAGACGATGACGATGAAGGCGCCCGCCGGCCCCCCGATCTGCACGCTGGATCCGCCCAGCGCGGAAATGATGAAGCCTGCGATGATGGCGGTGAACAAGCCTGCTTCTGGCTTGACACCCGAGGCGATCGCGAAGGCCATGGCCAATGGCAAGGCCACGATGCCCACCGTGAGGCCCGCGCCCAGGTCGGTCAGGAACCGGCCTCGGTTGTAGCCCTCCAGGTCGTCCAGTAAGCGGGGTCGGAAAGGGGCCAGATCGAGGCCCAAACGCTTGATCCAGGTCGTCGGCAGAAGGCGGCTCATAGGGAGTTCAGGTGAGCAAGCCTTGTGCCAGATCTTGGTTTAGCGGACGCGCATACCGGGTTGTGCGCCCGGGAAAGGCTCCAGCACGTAGATGCCCGGGTTGGCCTTCTCATCGGCGTGCGAGCCAGCCAGCACCATGCCTTCACTGACGCCGAACTTCATCTTGCGCGGCGCCAGGTTGGCCACCATCACGGTCAACTTGCCGACCAGGTCTTCGGGCTTGTAGGCCGACTTGATCCCGCTGAAAACATTGCGCATGCGGCCCTCGCCCACGTCCAGCGTCAGGCGCAGCAGTTTGTCAGAGCCGTCCACGTGTTCGGCGTTGACGATCTTGGCGATGCGCAGATCGACCTTGGCAAAATCATCGATGGTGATCGTGGGGGCGATCTCCTCGCCGCCGGGCCGCCCCAAGGCGAGGAGTTCCCCCTCGGGGGGCATGGGGGCTTTACTCACGCCGCCCGGCTTGGGTGCTTCGACCACCGCAGGTGCGGGCGGCTCGAACAGCGCTTCCAGCATCTTCGGATCGACCCGGGTCATCAGGTGCTCGTACTTGCGGATGGTGGTGACGGGCGTGGCACGCTCGGCCCAGGTCAGGGGCTGGTCAAAACCCAGGAAGTCAAAGGCGCGGCGGGTCACGTCGGGCAGGATGGGGCTGAGGAACAGCGTCAGATACTTGAAGCCTTCCATGCAGGCCGACAACACTTCGTGCAAGGCACTGTTGGCGGCATGCTGCGCACTGTCCTTCGCCAGCTCCCAGGGCTTGGCGGTGTCGAAGTACTGGTTGATCTCGTCGGCGGCGGCCATGATGTCGCGCAGGGCCTTGCCGAACTCGCGCTTGTCGAGCGACTCGGCGATCAGGGCTTCGCGGCTGATCACGGCCTGCAGCGGGATCATTTCCTGCAACTTGCCTTCGTCGCCCGCATCCAGGTGCGCCAGGTTGCCTTCAAAGTACTTGTGGATGAAGTTGGAGCAGCGGCTGGCGATGTTGACGTACTTGCCCACCAGGTCGCTGTTGACGCGCGCCACGAAGTCTTCGGGGTTGAAATCCACATCTTCAACCTTGCTGTTGAGCTTGGCGGCGATGTAGTAGCGCAGCCATTCGGGGTTCATGCCCAGGCCCAGGTACTTGAGCGGGTCCAGGCCGGTGCCCCGGCTCTTGCTCATCTTGTCGCCATTGTTGATGGTCATGAAACCATGGACATTGACCTGGTTGGGCAATTTGCGGCCGCTGAACTTCAGCATCGCGGGCCAGAACAGGGTGTGGAAGTAGGTGATGTCCTTGCCGATGAAGTGAATCTGCTCCACCGCCGGGTCGGCCATGAACTCTTCAAAGGTGCGGCTCTCGCCATACCTGGCCTTGGGGCCCCCGTGGGCAAAATAGCTCTTCAGCGAGGCCAGGTAGCCAATGGGCGCGTCCAGCCACACGTAGAAGTACTTGCCGGGCGCATCGGGGATCTCGATGCCGAAGTAAGGCGCGTCGCGGCTGATGTCCCAATCGCTCAGGCCACCCTCGCCGTTTTCATCTTTGGTGAACCACTCGCGAATCTTGTTGCCAACTTCGGATTGCAGCTTGCCATCTTGCGTCCAGGCCTCTAAAAACTCGGCGCAGCGCGGGTCTGACAGCTTGAAGAAGTAGTGGTCGCTGGTCTTGCGCACCGGCGTGGCGCCGCTCAGGGCTGAATAAGGATTTTTCAGCTCAATGGGCGAATAAACGGCGCCGCACACCTCGCATGAGTCACCGTACTGGTCCTTGGCGCCGCACTTGGGGCACTCGCCCTTGATGAAGCGGTCGGGCAGGAACATGTTCTTCTCGGGGTCGAAGAACTGTTCGACCGGACGCACGGTGATCAGGCCCGCCTCGCGCAGGGCGATGTAGATCTCCTGCGCCAGCGAATGGTTCTCGGCACTGTCCGTGGACGACCAATGGTCGAAGGCGATGTGGAAGCCGTCCAGGTAGGGCTTGCGGCCTGCCGCGATGTCGGCCACGAACTGCTGCGGCGTCTTGCCAGCCTTCTCGGCGGCGATCATGATGGGGGCGCCATGGGCATCGTCTGCCCCCACGAAGTGAACGCGGTGCCCTTGCATGCGCTGGAACCGCACCCAGATGTCGGCCTGGATGTACTCCATGATGTGGCCCACGTGAAAGTGGCCGTTGGCATAGGGCAGGGCTGTCGTGACGAAGAGCTGACGTGGCATGGCGACAAGGGCTTGGGGAAAGTCCTTGATTTTAGGCCGCGCTAGACTGACTGCCTGGATTAGTTTTCTCATCTCTGTTCCCTTCCCGCCTGTCCACTGCCTCCGCCAGCATGTCCCTACCCGCACCATCCGCCTTAGAAACCGCCGCACGCGCCGCGCTCAGCACCGTCATCGACCCCTTGACCAGTCAGGATTGGGTGAGCGGCAAGCAGCTCAAATCGCTGCGGGTGGAGCAGGGCCAAGCCACTGTGGACATCGCCCTGGGCTACCCGGCCCCGTCGCGCTGGCCGGCCTACACGGCACTGGTGATGCAAGCGCTTGACGACGTGCCCGGCATTGCCAGCGTGGAGGTGAACTGGAGCACCCAGGTGCAGACTCACGCCGCGCCGCGCGGCCAGGCGCCCTTGCCCGGCGTGAAGAACCTGATCGGCATCGCCTCCGGCAAAGGCGGTGTGGGCAAAAGCACCACCGCCATCAACCTGGCCCTGGCCCTGGCCGCCGAAGGCGCCAGCGTGGGCATGCTCGACGCCGACATCTACGGCCCCAGCCAACCCCTGATGATGGGCCTGAGCGGCCGCCCGGACAGCCCCGACGGCAAAAGCATCGAGCCGCTGCGCAACCACGGCCTGCAGATGATGTCGATTGGCCTGCTCATCGACGAGAACGCACCCACCATCTGGCGCGGCCCCATGGCCACCCAGGCGGTTGAACAACTGCTGCGCCAGACCCGCTGGGGCGCCCCCGACGAACCGCTGGACTACCTGATCGTCGACATGCCACCTGGCACCGGTGACATCCACCTGACCCTGTGCCAACGCGCCCCGCTCACCGCCGCCGTGATCGTCACCACCCCGCAGGACATCGCCCTGCTGGACGCCCGCAAGGGCCTGCGCATGTTCGAGAAAGTGGGCGTGCCGGTGCTGGGCGTGGTCGAGAACATGGCCACCTACCACTGCCCCCAATGCGGCCACGAAGCCCACATCTTTGGCGAAGATGGCGGCAAACGCCTGGCCGAAGAGACCGGCGTGCCCTCGCTGGGCTCCATGCCCTTGGACCTGAACATTCGCCAGCAGGCTGACAGCGGCAACCCCACCGTCGCGGCCGACCCGAATGGCAGGTTGGCGGGCCTGTACAAGGACATGGCCCAACGCCTGGCCGCCGGTTTGTCCAAGTTGCCCAGAGACTATTCGGGCAAGTTGCCGGGCGTGACCGTCGTGCCCAAAGCCTGACCTCATTCAAGACCTGCCACCCCAGTCATGAGCAACCGCCTCGACGACGCTTGGTTCGATCTGGTGCCCCAGGCCTTGGTTGAATTCGACGAACATGGCCGCCTGCTGCGCAGCAACGCGGCCTTCGCCACGCTGATGGGCAAAGCCGTGGCCCCTGGCGCGCTCCTGGGCCATGAGTCTGAAGCGCTGCAACAACTCACCGGCTGGGATGCCCCGCTGGCCTTGCTGGGCCTGGCGCCCGGCGCACCGCCCCTGAGCAACCTGGCCTGCGTTGCCCAAGGCACCGCCAACCAACGCTATCTGCGCAGTGAGGTCCATGCCCACCCACGCTTGGCAGGCCAGCCCGAGCGCTTTCTGTGTGTGGTGCACGACACCAACCCCATGGCCTTCGTGGTGCAGACGCCGCGCCCACCCGACTTCACCAACACCAGCGGCGAACCCACCGGCATGATGGAGTTCGACCAGGATCAGTTGCTGCACGAGTTGCGCACCATCCTGGAAAGCAGCCCCGCCGGCATCGCCTACCTGCGCGACAACATCCTGGTGCGCTGCAACCGCCGCTTCGAACGCATGCTGGGCCTGAGCCCCGGCACCTTGACCGGCCAGCACCTGGACGCCCTGCTGGACAGCGATCCGCGCATCCGCCGCGTGGTCGATCAATCCAGGGTTGAGCTGCTGAGCACCGGACAGTTCGAAAGCGAACTGGAAATCGTCGCTCCGGGCTACCCCACGCGCTGGTATGCGCTGTCGGTGCGCCGCATCGGCCCCCGCACCGACACCCTGGAAGTGATTGCCGTGCTGTCGGACATCACGCGCATCCGCTCGCAACAAGCCCAGTTGGAAGCCCTGGGCCGCGACCGCGACCTGATGTTCACCATGTCCGGCGTGGGCATCGCCTTCGTGCGCGACGGCCTGGTGCACAGCGCCAACCCGGCCCTGGCCAGCTTGCTGGGACTGGACCACCAGGACATGGCCGGCCGCCCCCTGGCCAGCCTGTACATCACCGATGTCGACACCAGCACCCTGGCCAGAACCGACGACCAGATCCTGGCGCAGCTCAGCGAGCAAGGCCACTGGCAAGGCGAGCGGGCCCTGCGGCATCCCCGCGGCACGCCCTTGTGGGCCGAGGTCAACCTGCGCCTGGTGAAGCCCGATCACCCCGAAGAAGGCTTCATCGCCTCCTTCGTCAACGTCGACGACCGCCACCGCGCCGAGCAGAACCTCACACTGCAAGCCGACCGCACCCGCGCCATCCTCGACTCGGTGTTCGTGGGCATCGTCACGCTGGACTCCGGCGGCATCGCCTGGATGAACCGCTCGGCCCGGCGCATGTTCGGCGGCGATTTACCTGACTTTCTGGGCCACCCCCTCAGCACCGTCGCCACGCCAGACATCGACCACCCCTTCCGCCAGACCGGCTACCTGGACGACCTGCTCGATGGCCAATCGCACACCTTCGAATGCCAGGTCATGGGCCGCGACGGGCGTGTGTTCTGGGTCGTCGGCAACGCCGTGGTCACCCTCGGTGAGTTCAATGAGCGCCAGATCACCTACGCCCTGATGGACATCGACCGGCGCCGTGAGGCCGAGGCGCTGACGGTGGAAGCCCAAGCCACCCTGCAGCGCATCATCGAGATGGCGCCCATGACCATCACGCTGTGCGATGCCAAGACCCTGACCGTCATCCAGGCGAACCAGGCCGCCTCGGCGTTCATGAAGATCGAACCCGCCAGCGCGCCGGGCCTGACCCCCGAGCAGATCCACGGTGCAGACCGGGGGCGGCAATTGCGCGCGGACATGCTCAGGGCGCTCGATTCGGCCAAGCCGCTGCAACGTGAATACAAGTTCGAGCAAGGCTCAGTCGTGCAAACGTGGGATGTCAGCTACCTGCCCCTGTCACACGATGGCCAGACCGCCGACCAACTTCTGCTGGTGGCCTCGGATGTCAGCGAGCAGCGCGCCGCCGAGCAAGCCCGGCTGGAGGCCGCCATTGCTCAGCGTGAAATGCTGGTCAAGGAAGTGCACCACCGCATCAAGAACAACCTGCAAGGCGTGGCCGGCCTGCTGCAGCAGATCGCGGCCCGCAAGCCCGAAGTGGCCTCGGCCATCTCCGAGGTGGTCGGCCAAGTTCAGGCCATCGCCCAAGTCTATGGACTGCAGGTGGGCGCCGGTGGTCCGCTGCGTCTGAAAAACGTCATTGAAGCGATTGCCCAGTCGGTGCAGCGCACCTTCGGCCGCACCATCACCCTGGTGGTGGAAGGCTGCAACACCTCGGATTGGCAACTGCCGGAGGCCGAATCCATCCCCATCGCGCTCAGCCTCAATGAACTGCTCACCAACGCCCACAAACATGGACAGGCGGGCGAGGCACTGACCTGCTCCCTGCTGTGCAGTGAGCAACAGGTCTGCATCGAGATCCGCAACACCGGGGTGCTGCCCGAAGGCTTCAATGTGCACCGGGTTCCGGGCGGCGTGTCGGGGCTGGGCCTGGTCCGCGCCCTGCTGCCCCGCCGCAGTTCCAAGCTGAGCATGACCCAGGAGGGCGAACAGGTCGTGACCCGGATCGAACTGAACCCGCCAGGCATCAGTTTGGTGCCCACCCCCCACATCCCGGGTGCTCCATCTGGCCAGCAGATTGCACTTTGGCCACAATGAGGGAGGAATGCCGTGCAAAATGGCGAATCAGTCTTGACGTGATCTGAGGCCCTGGGCCTCCGCCGCGTTCCAGGGCTTGCGGGCCCAACGAGGATGCACGTGAATCACAAAGGCAAAATTTTAGTGGTGGACGATGATCGGCTGGTGCTGGCCACGTTGACCCACGGCCTGTCACAAGCCGGCTACGAGGTGATCGACGCCGACAACGGCGACGACGCCATCCTGCTGGCCCACGAACACAAGCCTGAACTGGCCCTGCTGGACATCCGCATGGAAGGCAAAACCGGCTTCGACGTGGCCGCCTACCTGCGCGAGTACTGCCAGATCCCCTTCATGTTCCTGTCGGCTTTTGCCGACGAGGCCACGGTGGCACAGGTCAAGGAGCTGGGCGCCGTGACCTACCTGGTCAAGCCGCTGGACATCCAGCAGATCGTGCCTGCGGTGGAATCCGCCTTCGCCAACCGGCGCAAAAACGCCGCTGAAGCGGAAGCCCAGGCCACGCAGACGACCACCCAGGCCAAAACGTCCGCATCCGCCTCAAGCGCAGATCCTTTGGCACAGACCGTGGCGCTGGCCGTGGGCATCGTCATGCACCGGCATTCGCTGGGGCGCGGCCAGGCCCTGGACCGCTTGCGCAAACAGGCGCAGCAAGAAGGCCGCACCGTCGAGGCTTGGTGCGAACGCCTGCTGGACGCACAGGAAGTGTTGTCCGGCTTGGGTCCGCTGAACTGACCGACCGCCGAATCGAAGTTGATCAGTCCTGGCGCCCCTGAGCTTGCGCTTGCGCGGCGCTGATCAACGTGAAGTAGAAGCAGGCGCCCTGCCCTGACTGGGCTTCGGCCCACACCCGGCCTTCGTGGCGCGAGATGATGTTCTTGACCCCCGCCAGGCCCACACCCGTGCCCGGAAACTCCTTGGCACTGTGCAAGCGCTGGAACAAGCCAAACAGCTTGTCGGCGTGCTGCATGTCAAAACCGGCGCCGTTGTCCTTCACGTAAAACACCGCTGGATTGGTCGCCGGCATCACACCCACCTCGATGCAGGGATGCTCCACCTTGGCGCTGTATTTCAAGGCATTGCCCATCAGGTTGTCCAGCACGCGCCGCACCAGCGTGGGATCGGCCTCGGCCACCATGCCATCGACCACCTTGAACTCGGCGCGCCGGCTGGCCTGACCTGTCACCAAACCTTCATCGCGATCCAGATCGGACAAGTCCTTGACGACCTCTTTGGCCAGCAAGCTGAGGTCGATGCGCTCGCGCTCCACGGGCTCTCGCGCCAGTTGAGCCTGCGCCAGGATGGCGTCGATCATGCCGTTCATGCGGTTAGAGGCCGCCAGCACGCGGTCCAGGTGGTCATTGCCCACGCGGTCCAGCACCTTGCCATAGTCCTCCTTGAGGATGCGCGTGAAACCGTCAACCACGCGCAACGGCGCCCGCAGGTCGTGTGACAAGGCATAGCGCAGGACCTCCTGGTCCGCCTCGCTCAGGGCGGGCACGCCGTCGTCGTCAGGCACCGCTGGCTCAGAAGCACTCACCGCCTCAGCCGGTGTAATCGATGGCGCATCTGACCTGATCCCAGCTTCTGGTGCGGGTAACCATGCCAAGGCCGTCCCCCACACCACGCACCACAACCACAGGAACAAGCTGTGCGCCCAAGCAGGTGCCCCCAGCAGCACCATCACGACGAGCGTCAACAAACCCGCAGCGCCCCACGCCATCAACTGGATTTGGGACCGCCCACGGAGCGACGCGCGACTTAAAAAAGAATGATTACCCGGCATTCAAATGATTGTAAGAAGGACCGCAAGGGGTTTCTTCTGCTGGTTGACCATTTCACTGTGCCTGTAAAGTCCGTGATTAGTTAACGATTAGACACAGTATGCCCCTGCGGTCTCCAGGCAACGGGGCTGACTTACCCAAGGATCATCACGCGATATCCCCGGACAAGGAAATCATGCGCTTACCCTGGACCTTTATTCTCACCCTGAGCGCCCTGGTCATGACGACCGTGGCGACTGTGGGCTGGGGTTTGAGCGGGCTTGGACTGGCTTTGGCTGGCTGGGCATCTGCCGGTATCGGCTATCTGGCGCGCCAGCGTCAGGAGCCGGCAGCCGACCAGCCGGGCACCACGCGTCCTCCCGAAGCGGCCCTGGACGAGGAATTGCTCGCGCGAGTGTCGCCTCAAGACAACGCCGAGGCACAACGCTGGCTGTCCCTGAGCCAAGAAATCGCCGAGGCCGCCCACGGCGCCAACTCCCTGGCCCAGGCCCTGCAGCGGGTGGGCCAAACCCTGCACCAGCACATGGGCTCCAAAGCCTGGGTCTGCCTGCGGGTAGACGGCTGGAATGGCGAATCGGCCTTGCTGCGCCCCTGGGTCAATGCTGACAGCGATGCCGGCGACATCATTGATGTCACGGCCATCGCCACCACCCACCGGGATGAGCGCCCACTGGGCCAGGCCCTGAGCACCCTGCGGCCCAGTTCGGCCCAGGGCGAAGGTGAACTGCCGGCTTTGGCCACTTGCCCCTGGCGCTCGCCTCAAACCCACAAAGTCCTGGCAGTGCCCGTTTCGGTCGAAGGCTGGCCGCTGGCCTTGCTGGAGTTCGACGATCCGCAGCAGGACTGCGTTGGCCTGTCGCACGTGCTGGACATCGCCGCCATCCAGTTGGGTTTCGTGGCCCAGCGCGATGCCAACCTGGCCCACATGGCCACCAGCGCCGAGCACCTGGGCCGCCTGGCCCTGGTGGCCTCGCGCATCAGCAGCGGCGTGGCCATCACCGACCGCCACGGCACGATTGAGTGGATCAACAGCGCCTTTGTGGCCCTGACCGGCTGGCCCGAAGACAAGGTCCTGGGCCGCAAGCTGGGCGACCTGCTGGAGCAGGAGGTCAGCGCGCCCACCACTGTGCGCGAGCTGGAAGACCACCTGGCCCGGGGCGTGCCCTTCCGCCTGTCCTACGAAGCGGCCCGCCAGGGCGGCCAACTCATCACCCGCTACTGGGGCGAGATCGACGCCATCCAGATGCTGGACGAAGCGGGTGGGCGCAGCCAGTATGTGTGCCTGTTCAACGACGTCACCAAACGCAAGGCCCAGGAGCATGTGCGCGAGCAGGAGCGCGAGTTCCTGGAAGCCTTGCTGGGCAACCTGCCCGTCAGCCTGTTCGTGCTCGACCCCGTCAACCTCAATGTGGTGGCCATCAACCGCTACACCGAGATCGAATTCAAGTTGCAGCGTGACCAAGTGGTCGGCAAGTCCATCACCCAGGCGCTGGGTGAATCGGTGCTGCACCTGACCGAAGGCCCGATGCAGCAGGCGCTGGAAACCGGCCAGACCATTGAGCACGATTTTCAGTGGCAAAACGCTTCGCAGCAGCGCATCGTCAATGCCCGCCACTTTGCCCTGCGCCACAGCAATGGCCGCCCCCGCCTGCTGATCTCGCTGGTGCGCGACATCACCGCCGCGCGCCAGGCCCAGGCCGACCTGGAAGAGTCCGAACGGCGCTTTCGCGAACTGGTCGAATCGATGGACGACTGCGTCTACGTGGCCAGCGAGCACCGCGCCAGTTACCTCTACCTCAGCCACCGCACGCAAGACCTGTGGGGCGTGTCTGCTGAAGACATCCAGGCCCACCCCGACCGCTTGAAGTCCCTGGTCGTGCCCGAAGACCGCCCCCTGCTGATCGAGCAAGAGGCCATGGAGGACCAGGACCAGCCGACCGATGCCCTGCTGCGCCTGCAGCACCCGGAAAAAGGCCTGCGCTGGTTGCGCCACCGCACCCGCGCCCGCCGCCTGCCCGACGGGCAATCACGCATTTACGGCCTGGTGTCCGATGTGACCGACGAGCATGGCCAGGCACTGGAGTTGCAACGCGCCCGCGACATGGCCGAGGCCGCCAGCCAGGCCAAGAGCCAGTTCATGGCCAACATGAGCCATGAAATCCGCACGCCCATGAACGGCATCCTCGGCATGACCGAGCTGTTGCTGGGCACGCCGCTGAACGACAAGCAGCGCCGTTTTGCCCAGGCGGTGTACCGCTCCGGCGAAAGCCTGCTCGAGATCATCAACGACATCCTGGACTTCGCCAAGATCGAAGCCGGCCGGCTGGAGTTGGCCACTTGCGACTTCGTACTGCGCACGCTGGTGGAAGACACGCTGGAGCTGATGGCCCCGCGCGCCCACGAAAAAGGCCTGGAGCTCAGCTTCCGCGAACAACCTGGCCTGCCCTCCGTCATCCATGGCGACCCGCTGCGGCTGCGCCAGATCCTGACCAACCTGGTGGCCAACGCCATCAAGTTCACCGAACACGGCGAAATCGTGGTCGACATCCGCCGCGCCATCGGTGGCGCCGTGGAGCTGCCCAAGCCCGGCAGCACCGACACCATGCTGCTGGAATTCATGGTGCGCGACACCGGCATCGGCATTCCCTCCGAAGTCGTGCCCCGCCTGTTCAGCGCCTTCGTGCAAGCCAATGGCGGCATGGCCCGGCGCTATGGCGGCACCGGCCTGGGCCTGGCCATTTCCAAACAACTGGTCGAGCTGATGGGCGGGCAGATTGAGGTGAACAGTGCCCCCGGTGTCGGCTCCGAATTCCTGTTCCGCGTGCCCGTGTGCATCGGCACCACGCAAGCCGACATGGCCATGCTGGAAGAACCCGACATGCCCTCTTTCAACGTGCTGGTGGTGGACGACAACGACACCAACCGCACCGTGATCGAGAACATGCTGACCGCCTGGGGCATGCACGTGGTGCTGGCCGTGGATGGCCGCGAAGCCCTGAAGGTGCTGATGGCCCACCCCTCGCAAGACGCGCCCTTCGACCTGGCCCTGGTGGACATGAACATGCCCCACCTGGACGGCATGGGCCTGGCCGAAGCCGTGCGCACCAGCGGCCGCTACCCCAAGCTGAAGATGATCCTGCTGTCGTCGGTGTCATCACCCGACGACGTGCGGCGAGCGCAAGACGTCGGCTTCCAGCGTTTTGTGGCCAAGCCTCTGCGCAAAGCCGAGTTGCGCCAGGCCATCCTGGGCATTTCGGCGGAGCGTGGCGACGTGGCCCACGAAGCCACTCGCATCAACAAGGCCGTGCTGGTCATCGAAGACAACACCGTCAACCAGGAAGTCTGCTCGCAGATGCTCAAACGCCTGGGTTGCGAAGTGCGTGTCGCGAGTTCAGCCCTCGAAGGTCTGCGCCGCCTGGGTGAACAGCGCTTCGACCTGATCCTGATGGACATCCAGATGCCCGGCATGGACGGGGTCGAGGCCCTGGGCTGGTTCCGCCGGGGCTCCAATAACCGCTTCTCGTTCATCACACCGTCAGACACGCCGGTGATCGCTGTCACGGCCAATGCGCTGGAAGGCGACGAAGAACGCTTTCTGGGCCTGGGCTTTGACGACTACCTGTCCAAGCCCTTCCGGCAGAGCCAGTTGCACAAGGTGTTGGTGGAACACACCCACATCGACCCCAACGACCTGCCCGAAGCGCCCATCACCGTGCCCACGCCACTGCACGATGGTCCGGCGGATCACACCGCGCCACCAGACCTGCATGGCACCACTGACGAATCGCTCAGCGCAGGCTGGGAGGAGGTCCTCGACCGCCAGGCTTTGCAGCGTTTACAAGACCTGGACCCCAAGGGCGAGAACAAATTGATCGAGCGAGTGTCAAAAGCTTTTGAAAATTCTGTCGGGCGGATGCTGCCGCAACTCGAAGATGCCATCAAAGTCGGCGATCATGCAGGGATCGCGCATGTGGCGCACACTCTCAAATCATCGTCAGCCAGCATCGGCGCGCTCAAGTTGTCGCAAATGTGTGCCGAAATCGAATCCATGATCAGGCGTCCAACAGGTGAAGATCTGACTAATCGCATCAGCGCCATACGGCCCGAGGTGGAACGGGTGATCACGAGCTTGCGCCTCTTGCTGGAGGCCCAACTGTGAACCGCCTCACCTCCGTCGGGACCGATGATTCACAAGAGCAGCCCAAAGTGCTGCTCGTGGATGATGACGAAGTCAACCTGCTGTTGACCTCCATCGCCCTGCGCGAGCGTGGTTTCTCGATCACCGAGGCCAGTTCCGGCGAACAAGCCCTGCAAATCATCAGCGAATGGCTGCCCGACGTGGTCGTGCTCGACGCCGTCATGCCCGGGCTGGATGGATTTGCCACCTGCCAGGAGTTGCGCCACCTGCCCGGCTACGAATCCGTGCCCGTGCTGATGCTGACCGGCCTGGACGACGAAGCCTCGATCACCCGCGCCTATGAAGTGGGCGCCACCGACTTTTTCATCAAGTGCACGCAATGGAGCCTGCTGGCCGGGCGCCTGCGCTACCTGCTGCGCGCCTCGCGCACCCGCCACGAACTGGAACGCAGCAAGGCCACGCTGGCACGCGCCCAAGACCTGGCCCGCATGGGCAGTTTCGACTGGCGCCAGGGCGTGACCGACATCGTCTTCTCGATGGAGGGCATGCGCGTGTTTGGCCTGGGCGGCCGTGATCGCCTGGGCCTCAAACGCATCCTGCGCATGATCGCGCCCGAAGAGCGCCAAAGCTTCCAGCGCATCCTGCACGAGGTGCTGGACCACGGCACCGTGTTGTGCAACGACATCCAGGTCAACCTGCACGATGGCCGTCAACGCATCCTCCACATCGAGGCCGAGCCCGAGTTCAACGAAGTGGCGGCCCTGATCGGCTACACCGGCATCGTCCAGGATGTGACCGACCGCCGCGTGGCCGAGGACAAGATCAAGCACCTGGCCAACTTCGACACGCTCACCG
>Ga0209841_1000046_pt1 | contig 27757 bp, 23 predicted proteins | sample GWRWT4_30Apr14_FD_187185 | JGI IMG/M metagenome (GOLD analysis project Ga0209841, IMG submission 187185) | Sand microcosm microbial communities from a hyporheic zone in Columbia River, Washington, USA - GW-RW T4_30-Apr-14 (SPAdes) (version 2) | ecosystem: Engineered > Artificial ecosystem > Sand...
AGGAGCCCCGGCCCAGCCTGGAATGCAGCGCCACGCGGGTGCCTGTCAAGGCCACGAGCCTGCGCACCACGCCCAGGCCCAAGCCCAAGCCATCCTGGGCGCGCCGGGCAGTGTTCTGCACCTGGAAGTAATCATTGAACACCTTGGGCCGATCAGCCCGCGAGATGCCCATGCCGGTGTCCCACACCTGGCAGTGAACGAGGCCACCCCGGCGGCGCGCCCGCAAACGCACCTCGCCGTGCCGGGTGTAGCGCACCGCGTTCTCCAGCAGGTTGCGCAGCATGCGCTGGGCCAGCACGGCGTCGGTCCAGAGCCAGTCGTCGGTGGGGTGCACCGACCAGCGCAGGCCCTTCTCGCTGCAGGCCAGGGCAAACTCTTGGTCCAGCGAGGTGAACAGGTCGCGCACCGACACGTGCTGCGGCTGACAGGCCACCTTCTGCGCCTCAATGCGGGCCACGTCGAACATGCGCTCGAACAGGTGCCGCATGGAGGTCAGCGCACCGCCCAGCTTGTCGGCCACCTCGATCTGGTAAAGCGATGTGAGCTGCTTGCGCAGGTGGTCGCTCAGCAGTTGCAGGCTGTACAGGGGTTGGCGCAGGTCGTGGCTGGCGGCGGCGAAGAACTCGCTCTTCTCGCGGTTGGCCTGGTCGGCCTGGGCCTTGGCCCGCGTGACCTCGTCGACCTCGCGGGCCAGCTCCTCGACCAGCACGGCGTTGCGCTGGCGCGTGCGCGCCGCCTCGAACAAGCGACGCGAGATGGCACGACCCGCCAACCAGCCATTGATGCAGGCGGCCACCAGCAGCACGGCGATGTAGTGGTCGGCCGAGCTGCCGTGCCACATCAAGGCCACCAGCAAGCTGAGCACGACGGGCGCGGTGCCCACCATGGCCAAGCCAAAATCTTCGATCGCGTAGAACGTCAGGCCGTAGGTGAACACCACCACGGTGATCAGCAAGGGCAGTTGCCACTCGGGCGTCAAGCCGCCATACAGCAGGGCGCACAGCACGCCGCCAGACACGCCGTGCACGGCGCGCCATCCCAGCAGCAGGATGCGCCAGCGTTGGTAGTTGCCAGCGTGCAGTTGAACCCGCCTGAAACGAAAGGCCAGCAGGGTCACCGCCGCGCACACCAGGATCATGCAAGCCCAAGGCAGCAGCCACTGCACCATGGGCAGGTTCGACTTGGTGATGAGCAAGCCCATCAGCAGCAGGCCCACGATCTGCATGGGCAAGGCCTTGGGGTGGTTGCGCCAGCCGTTGCCCACGATGTCGATCCAGATCGCAGCCTCTTGCTCGGGCAAGCCCCGCAGCGACAGGCACAGCAACCTGCCGTCGTGGCGCGAAGGCTTAAGCGGCATGCGGGTTCGCGCAGGCCAGGATCAAATGCACCCGGCTGCTGACCTTGTGGGCCCGCAACAAGGCACTGACGTGCAACTTGACCGTCTCCGAGCTGATGCCCAGTTCGTTGGAGATGACCTGGTTGGAAAAGCCCTTGAGCAACAGGCGCAGCACTTCGCTTTGGCGCGGCGTCAAGCGCACCGACGATGGGCTGGCGGCGGCGGGCGGCGCCACCACCGACAAACGGCCGGTGACCTGCCAGAGCAACTCACGCGGAAAGTAGATGCCACCGCTGGCCATGGCCGAGATGCCTTGCACGAACTGGTCGAGATCACCATGCTTGGGCACGAAGGCGGCGGCGCCTTGCTGCAGGCATTGCATGGCCAGGTCGTCGTCGTCGGTGCCCGAGACCACACCCACCACCACGCTGGGCGCCACGGCCTTGATCCTTTGCAGCGTCTCCAGACCACGGCTGTCCGGCAGGTGCAGATCCAGCAGCACCGTGTCGATGGATGGCCCATGCTCGCCTTGCAAGGTCTGGATGGCCTGCTGCAGGTTGCCCGCCTCGAACAGGCGCGCGGTGGGGCGGGTGTCGCTGAAGACCCGCACAATGCCTTCGCGGATCAAAGCGTGGTCATCCACGATCAGATAGGCGTCGCCGCGAGCAGCGGGGGGCTGCGTGCTCATGATGTCCCAATTTCCATGGGCTCAAGTGTACGGGCGCAGGGCGGTCGGCCAGCGGCTTGCTGGCATGATGCCCTGCAAATCCACCCCCTCATTTGAGTAGAACTGGAACAGGGACCTCCATGAACAATCGCTTCGGCCTGCTGGCCATCGTCTCCGCCCTCGCCCTGTCGGGCTGCACCCGCATCGAAACCGGCGAGGTCGGCTTGCGCATCAACTTCGACAAGACCACCGACCCGGTGGAGCGCCTGCCGGGCTCGTTCAACCAGACCCTGGTCGGCCGCATCCTCACCTTCAAGATCCAGGACGTGGCCGTGGGCGTGGACAACATGACGCCGCTGGCCTCGGACAACTCCACGGTCAAGGACTTCGACATGACGGTGGTCTACAACGTCAACCCCTCGGCCGTGTCCGAGTTGTGGACCACCAAGAACCGCACTTTTCACGGCATGGCGGAGCACAACGACGACATCCTGCTGATGCAGAACTACGTGGCACTGAGCGCCCGCAATGCCGCCTACAAGGTGGCCCGCGCCTACGAGTCGCTCAAGATGTCGGACAACCGCCCGCTGATCGAACAGCAGATCCGCGAGAACATCATCAAGACGCTGACCGAAGAAAAGCTGGCCGACAAGATCACGGTCTCGCAGGTGCAGGTGCGCGCGATCACGCCGGCCGATGTCATCGTCAACAGCGCCAACGAACTGGTCCGTGCGCAGAACGAACTCAAGACCAAGGAAGTGGAAGTGCAGACGGCCAAGAAGGAGGCCGAGCGCATCGCGGCCCTGAACGCCAACGCCGGCGCCATCGGCTACATGAACGCGATGGCCAACCTGAAGATCGCCGAAGGCGTGGCCTCCGGCAAGGTTCACACCATCGTGGTGCCCTACGACTTCAAGGGCATCGTCAACGCCAAGTAGTTGACCGTCGTCAATACCCCAGCGAGGCCAGGATGGGGTTGATCAAGCTGCCCCAGAAGCCGGGGAAGGCCTCTTGCTTGACCTGTGCCACCTCCACCACGCGCAAGGGCGTGCCGGTGCCATCGAGCAGGTTGTCGATGAAGCTGCTCACGTTCTTCAGGTTCGACTCCTTGATCGCCGTGCCCCCGAAGGTGAGCGTCGTCAGGCAGTGCGAGTTGATGATGTCGCGGGCGTAGGGCACGTAGTAGCCCACGTTCTGGTGCGGCTGGATGGCACCGATCCAGTGGCCGATGTCCTGCCGCCATTTGACGTTCAGCAACTGGGCCTTGGCATCCCCCGTGGCGGCGGCGATCTCGGGATTGAACTTGGTGTACGAGAAATCCGAGTACACGCCATCTTGCTGGAACAACGCGTAGCCCAGGCGGTCCTGCGGGAAGATCTTGGCCAGGCCCGTGGTCATCGAGCCCAGGTTGTTGGCATCGCCCGCGTCCGGGTACTGCGTCAGCAGCTTGGTGACCAAACCATTGGGGCCGTCCAGGCCCCAGGCCACGCGGATCTTGTTCTGCAAAGGCAATGAGGGGTACTGCGCGGCGGTGCCGGCACGGGGCGCCGGGTAAAGCGGGCCCGAGTCGGCCAGCAAGGCAGACTTTTTCGGATTCAGCGCGTTGCGGATCACGCCGTAGTTGGCGGTGGCCCCCGCCCCGCCGGCTGAGAATCCGGCCACCAGCAACTGGTCAGGGCGCGGCAGATTGGCTTTGAGCCACGCGGCCACACCCTCGCTGTTGATCGAGCCCCGGTGCGCATAGGCCAGGGGCTTGGTCGGATCCGCATCGGCGTACACCGCCGTGGCATTGCCGGTGTGCACGTCCCCGGTGCAGTAAGGCACGAACACGATGTTCCAGCCTTGCGTGCGCACCGTTTGCAGCGGGTTCACGCGAGCCGTGAAGGGCGTGGACAACTGGTGCGTCAACTCCGCCATGTAGTTGCTGGGCACGCCATTGGGGTTGGAGGCCGACAGCAGGTCACCGCCCAGGCAGGACTTCTGGTCCCAGCACGCGCCGCCGCCCTCGTAGATCACCACGGTGCGGTTGGTGAGCGGGGTGCGGTTCACGAAGAAACGGTAGGGCGTCCCATTGCCACACGCCGCGCCCGAGGCCACTGGCAGCTCGACGGTCTGCCAGGAAAAATAGCTGACCGCGTGGGCGGCAAAGGCCGTGCCGGCCAAAGCCAGGGTGGTCAGGCTCCGCGCCACTGACTGCTTGCTGATCATGGGTGTGCTCCGTTGTGACAAGTTCACGGATTGGATCAGGAACGAGCCCGAATCCGTCTGCGGGTTTCTGCGCAATGGCGGCGATCCGCCCCTCAACGCTTGCGCTTGGACGCCTTGGCCAGTGGCTTGAGCGGCAGCCCCATGGCCGCGCGGGCCAAGGCATCGGCTTCCACATTGCGGTGCCTGGGTATCCACCGCAAGCTGGCTTGCTCAAACGACGCCAGCAGCGCCCGGGCCTCGTCAAACAGGGCGGCCAGCCGCGTGATGGGCTTGCTGCGCGCATCGGTGAGCTGTTCCACCAGCACGCTGTTGTCGCTGTAGGCACAGAGCTTGGTCACCCCGCGCAACTTCAACGCCTCCAGCGCCGCCATCAAGGCCCGCAATTCCGCCTCGTTGTTGCAACCAATCGCGTGGGTGGCCTGAGAAAAGGTGTGGCTCAGGCCATGAGGGTCGGTCATCACCACGCCCAGGCCCATGCGGCCGGGGTTGGGCACTGCGCTGCCGTCGCAGTGAACGGTCCACAAGTCAAGGGCGGGCAAAGCAAGGTCGGTCATGCCGGCACGCTATCAGAAAAGGGGATCACCGATAGGATGTCGCCATGAACCCCGCCCCTGCTTCGCGCCTGATCCGTTTCAACAAGCCCTATGGCGTCCTCAGCCAGTTCACCGACGAGGGACGCTGGCGCGGCCTGAAGGACTTCATCGACTTGCCCGGCGTGTACGTGGCCGGGCGGCTGGATGCCGACAGCGAAGGGCTGCTGCTGCTCACCGACGATGGCCAGCTGCAGGCGCGCATCGCCGACCCGCGCTTCAAGATGGAGAAAACCTATTGGGTGCAGGTTGAAGGGGTACCCGACGAAGCCGCCCTGGCGGCCCTTCGGCAAGGCGTGACACTGAAAGACGGCCTCACCCTGCCTGCAAGAGCCCGCTTGCTGGACGAGCCCCCGGCCATCTGGGACCGAGCCCCCCCCATCCGCGTGCGCCAGGCCATCCCCACGGCATGGGTGGAACTGGTGATCAGAGAAGGGCGCAACCGCCAGGTGCGGCGCATGACGGCCGCCGTGGGCTTCCCCACCCTGCGGTTGATCCGCGCAGCCATCGGCCCCTACGCGCTGGAGGGGCTGATGCCGGGGACCTGGCTGGACGCCGCCCCCATCGCTTGATTGGCAAGGGCCACGGGTATCCTCTTCGTTCAAACAGAAATCAAGGAGAGTCCCCCATGCCCGAGCTTGCTGCTTCCCTGGAGAACCTGGCCGACCTGAACATCGCCGACGTCGCCCGCATTCATCACCGCTGGCAACCCGCCGCCCGCCTCGTCGAACAAGGCGGCCTGCTCTGCCACCAAGGCACGGTGCCCATCCCCGCGCCTTTCCAGAACTGCGTGATGCGCACGGACACCGCCCTGCCAGCAAGCGAAGCCATGGACCGCGCGGAGACCTTCTTTGGTGGCGCCAGCAACCCCTATGCCGTTCACACCTTCAGCCGCCGGGATGCGGACCTGGAGCAGGTCTTGTCGCAACGAGGCTTCATCCGCCAGACCGACATGCCCGCCATGCTGGCCGACCAGCCTGTGACCGCGCCCACCATCGACGCATCCTGGCGCCTGGCGCTGGCCAATTCGGAAGACGACATCGCCGCGTTCATCCATGTCAGCGCGCAAGCCTATGCATCATTGGGATTGCCCAGCTTCCTGACACCGTCCTTCTTCGTCAATCAAGGGGCGTTGCTGGATCCGCAGGTGTCCATCGTGATCGCACGCGGGCAAGACGGCGCGCCCACAGCCGCCGCCATGGCCTTGCACACCGGCGAGATGGCTGGGCTGTACTGGGTGGGCACGCTGCCCGAAGCGCGAGGCGCCCGTCTGGCCGCAGCCTGCACCGCCATGGCCACCAACCTGGCCTTCGAACGCGGCGCGCGTGCCGTGACCTTGCAGGCCTCGCACATGGGCGAAGCCATCTACCGGCGGCTGGGCTACCGCGAATACGGCCGCACCGCCCGGTGGAGTCGCTGATGCAGTCAAGCCCCTCGGCCGCCGAAGACCCGCGCGCCAGGCCGCTGCGGCGCATGCAGGCCTTCGCGCTGGGCTTGCTGCTGCTGGCCATCGCCGGCCTGGTGCTCAGCCAGTGGATGGGCGGCCAAGGCGCCTGGGCGTGGGCCAAGGCCTTTTGCGAAGCCGCGGCCGTGGGCGCCCTGGCCGACTGGTTCGCGGTGGTCGCCCTGTTCAGGCGACCTCTGGGCCTGCCCATCCCCCACACAGCCATCATCCCGGCCAGCAAAGGCCGCATCGCCGACAGCCTGGCCGTGTTCGTGCGCGACCATTTCCTCGACCCCAAAACCCTGCTGTCCAAGCTGTCGGTGTTCGACCCGGCCGCCCGCCTGGGCCAGTGGATCAGCCAGCCAGACAACGCCCGCCAACTCAGCGGTTCGGCCCGCGCCATCGCGCTGGAAGCGCTCGACTTGCTGGACGAAACCGCCGTGCGGCAAGCGATCCACCAGTTCGTGGTGGCCAAGGTGCACACCTGGAACGCGGCCTCCTTGGGTGGTGATGTGCTGGGCCTGCTCACCAAAGATGGCCGGCACCATGAGCTGCTGGACGCCGCCTTGCTGAACCTGGGCAACTACCTCGACAACCCGGACACTCGGCAAAAGTTGTCAGGCCTGATGGTCAAGCACGCCCGCAGCGAATGGCCCAAGATCATCAAGGCCGTCAACCTCATCAAATCCGTCGACGACCTGGGCGACAACCTGGCCGATCGGCTGGCGGTGGCGATCATCAGCGAGATGCGGGAGGTGATGTCCGATCCGCAGCACCCGGTTCGCCTTCATTACGAAGACTGGTTGCAAGGCTTCATCGAACGACTCCGAAGCGACCCTTCGCTGATCGACCGCGTCAACGAGATCAAGATGAAGATCATCGACCACCCGGCCGTGCACGATTACGTCAACGGGCTGTGGGCCGAGATCCACGCCGCGCTCAAGCGGGACCTGGCCAAGGAGACGTCATCCATGGGACGCTACCTTGAGCGGGGCTTGCTGCGCATGGGCCAGAAGCTGGCCAATGACCAGGACTTGCGCGAAGCCATCAACACGCATGTGCTATCCGCCGCCGACAAACTGGCGGGCACCTTGCGCACCACCTTGACCGCGCACATCGCCACCACCGTCAAGGGCTGGGATGAACGCCAACTGGTGGACCAGATCGAGCTGAGCGTGGGCCGCGATCTGCAGTTCATCCGCATCAATGGCACCATCGTGGGCGGCCTGGTGGGACTGGCCCTGCACGCACTGATGCTGCTCATGCCGCCTTTGACCTGAAGGAAAACATGCTGGACCAACTTTCCACCCACGCCCGTCAGGCCGCGCCAGCAGGCGTCGATCATTGGGCCGTGCGGGGCGTGAGCGAACGCAGCCAGCGCCTGCTGGTCAGGCAGGACATTGCTCAATCGCCCGCCGTTCTGCGCGACGACGGCGCGATGGTGACCGTGATCGCGGGCGGTGGGCTGGGCTATGCCGCCACCAGCGACACCTCGGTGGCCGGCCTGAAGGCCGCCTTTGCCCGAGCCAAAGAATTGGCCCAAGCCACCGCCGGCCACACCGTGTTCGACACCAACCAGCTCCGCATGCCCCAGCCGCAAGGCCGCTACGACAGCGTGGTGGCCAAGGACAGTGCGCACATGAGCCTGCCCGACAAGATCGACCTGCTGCGCGCCGTCAGCAGTGCCACGCGGGTGGACGAGCGCATCGTCGATTGGCAAGCGAGCTTGTGGACGGTGCAGGTTGACCAGCTTCACCTCACCAGCGATGGTGCCCAGGCCGAACAGCATTGGCAGATGCTGACCCCGTCCATCCAGGCCACGGCGCAAGTCAAGGGCGTGACGCAAACCCGATCCTCGGCCGGGCAGTACAACGGCTTTTGCCAGCAAGGCGGCCTGGAAGTGATCGACCGATCAGGCTTTCGCACCGACGGCCCCCGCGTGGCGCAGCAAGCCATCGAGCTGACCATGGCCCCCACCTGCCCCAGTGGCCTCATGGACCTGGTCCTCATGCCCGACCAGATGATGCTGCAGATCCATGAATCCATCGGCCACCCGCTGGAGCTCGACCGCATCCTGGGCGACGAGCGCAACTTCGCGGGCACCAGCTTCGTCACGCTCGACATGTTCGGCCACTACCGTTATGGCAGTGAGCTGCTCAACGTGTCGCACGATCCGCACCAGGCCCACGAGTTCGCCGGCTTCGCCTTCGACGACGATGGCACCCGCGCGCAAGGCCAGCGCATCATCGAGCGCGGCATCCTGAAGCAGCCGCTGGGTGGGGCCATCTCGCAATCGCGCGCACGTGCCTTGGGCTTTGACCTGGGCGGCCTGGCCACCACGCGAGCTTCGTCATGGAACCGCGCGCCCATTGACCGCATGAGCAATCTCAACGTTGAGCCCGGCGATGCCAGCCTGGCCCAGATCATCGCCTCGGTCGACCACGGCGTGCTGATGCACACCAACTGCTCCTGGAGCATCGACGACTCTCGCAACAAGTTCCAGTTTGGTTGCGAATACGGGCAAATGATCCGCCACGGCCAGCTGGCCGAGGTGGTCCGCAACCCCAACTACCGGGGCGTGTCGGCCACCTTCTGGCGGTCGCTGGCCATGGTGGGCGATGCCAGCACCTTCCAGGTCATGGGCACGCCGTTCTGCGGCAAGGGCGAGCCATCTCAGATCATCCGCGTGGGCCACGCCGCCCCCGTGTGCAAGTTCACCGACGTGTCGGTGTTTGGCGGCGCCTGAAGATGACCATGCCCATGAACCTGACCGACCGCCACTACCTCAACGCGCTGTCCGATGCCGTGCTCGAAGCCACACCAGCCAGCCTGCACTGCAGCCTGCACATCACCGCGGAAGACAGCACCTTCATCCGCTTCAACCACGCGCAGGTTCGCCAAGCCACGCAAGTCAGCCAAGCCCATGCCACCTTGACCTTGACGCAAGGCACGCGCTGCGCCGAAAGCACCTTGAGCCTGACGGGCGATCTGCAAGGCGACACCGCCCTGTTGCTGGCCGAGCAATCCGAGCTGAACCGCGACCTGCCCTTCCTGCCGGAAGACCCCCACCTGTTGCGGCCCAACGTGGTCGCCAACACCGCCCGCGATGACCCAGGCACCCTGCCCACCGCCAGCGACGTGATCGACGCTGTGGCCACGCACGCCCAAAGCCTGGACCTGGTGGGCTTCCTCGCCAGCGGCCCCGTGGTGCGCGCTTATGCCGACAGCCGAGGGCAACGCAACTGGCACCGCGTGGACACCTTCAGCTTCGACTGGTGCCTCTACCATTCCACTGACAAGGCCGCCAAAGCACTGCACGCCGGCCAGCACTGGTCCCGCGATGCGTGGGCGAGCCAGCTCCAGCAAAGTGCCGCCCAGTTGCAACTGCTCGGCCTGCCGCCCCACACCCTGAAGCCCGGCCGCTACCGCGCCTACTTCGCGCCCTCGGCCGTGTCCGACCTGCTGGCCACACTGGCCTGGGGCGGCTTCAGCCAGAAGGAACAAGCCGTGGGCACCTCACCGCTGATGCGCCTGCTGCAAGGCGACGCTGCCTTGCATGCCAGCGTGCAACTGACGGAAGACACCGGCCGCAGCATCGCCCCAGCCTTCACACCCGAAGGTTTCACCGGCCCCGGGCAAGTGCCCCTGGTGGTCAACGGCCGGCACGCCCACAGCCTGTGCTCGCCCCGCTCGGCCCGCGAGTTCGGCTTGCCCACCAATGGCGCGCTGGCCGGCGAGAACCCGCAGGCCCTGAGCCTGGCCCCCGGCACCCTGCCCGAGGCCGATGTGCTCAAGGCCCTGGGCACCGGCCTGTACATCAGCAACCTGCACTACCTGAACTACAGCGACCGCCAGCACTGCCGCGTCACCGGCATGACGCGCTTCGCCTGCTTCTGGGTGGAAAACGGCGAGCTGGTGGCCCCGCTGCAGGTCATGCGCTTTGACGATGACTTGCTGGACCTGCTCGGCCCACGCCTGATCGCGCTGACGGATCGGGCCGAGCTGCACCAGGACACCGCCACATATGGGCAACGGCAGTTGGGCTCCATCACCACGCCGGGCGTGCTGGTGGAGGGTTTTGAGTTGACCTTGTGATGCCCATCGCGATAATCATTGACCACCCCACCACTCATCCATCAACGGATCGAACCCTATGAAGCTCATGGACTACGGCCGCAAGGCCATCGACTTCCAAAACCCACCGGCCGCCATGCCTGAATCCAGTGGCGTCTCGCGCCGTGGTTTCGTGGTGACCTCTCTGGCCACCGGTTTCGCCTTGGCATCCGAACCGCTGCTGGCCCAGGCCGTCAGCACCGACACCCAAGGCCTGGTCGTCAAGGAGGTGCAAGTGCCCACCGCCGACGGCAAGGTCCCGGCCTATGTGGCGCGCCCCGCCAAGGCCGGCAAGCACCCTGTGATTCTGGTGGTTCAAGAAATCTTCGGCGTGCACGAGCACATCAAGGACATGTGCCGCCGCTTCGCCAAGCTGGGTTACTACGCCATCGCACCCGAGATGTTCGCGCGCCAGGGCGATGTGTCCAAGATGACCGACATTGGCGCCATCCTGGGCGAGGTCGTGTCCAAGGTGCCTGATGCGCAGGTCTGCGCCGACCTGGATGCCGCCGTGGCTTTCGCGAAGGCCAGCGGCCACGCCAACGCCGACAAGGTGGGCCTGGTGGGCTACTGCTGGGGCGGCCGCACAGCCTGGGTCTATGCGCTGCACAACCCCAAGCTCAAGGCGGCAGTGGCCTACTACGGTCTGCTTGAAGGCATGAAGTCGCCCATCAAACCGCGCGATCCCATCGAGTTCGGTGCCGAAATCAAAGTACCCGTGCTGGGCTTGTACGCCGGCAAGGACACCTTCGTGAAGCCCGAGACGGTCGCCCAGATGCGTGACGGCATCGCCAAGTCCGGCAGTGGCTCAGAGATCGTGGTCTTCCCCACGGTGAACCACGGCTTCAACGCCGACTACCGGCCCACCTACGACAAGATCGCGGCCACCTACGCCTGGACGCTCACACAGGACTGGTTGAAGGACCACGGCGTTTGATGAGCGACAAGCCTCAGCGGAGACAATGATCGGTGAGGCTTTGAACTGTCACCAAGCTGACGCCAATTTTTGGTCTGATGGGGCATGACCAAAGCAATGATCCTGGCGGCCGGACAGGGAACACGCATCCGGCCCTTGACCAAGCGGACACCCAAACCCATGATCCCCATCCTGGGCAAACCGGTCCTGGAGTACCTCATCGAGCTGCTGGCCCGCCATGGGGTCAAGGAAATCATGGTGAACGTATCTTCCAACCATTGGAAGATTGAAAATTATTTCGGCGATGGGCACCGCTGGGGCGTTGAGATCGGCTACTCCTACGAAGGGGTGCGTGAACATGGCGAGATCATGCCCAAACCCCTGGGCTCGGCGGGCGGCATGCGCAAGATCCAGGACTTCAGTGGCTTCTTTGACGAGACCACCATCGTGCTGTGTGGCGATGCCATCATCGATCTGGACATCCATGCGGCACTGATCGAGCATCACGCCAAAAAGGCCATGGCCAGTGTGGTGACCCTGGAGGTGCCGGATGATCAGGTCAGCAACTACGGCATCGTGGTGGCCGATCGTGAAGGCAAGGTCACCTCCTTTCAAGAAAAACCCAAGGTCGGCAAAGCCAAATCGAACCTGGCCAGCACCGGCATCTACATTTTCGAGCCCGCTATTCTGGAGATCGTGCCGCCTGGCGTGGAGTTCGACATTGGCAGCCAGTTGTTTCCCTTGATGGCTGAACAAGGCTTGCCGTTTTACGCGCAGCGTCAAACCTTCAACTGGATCGACATCGGCCGCGTCAGCGATTACTGGTCGGTGTGCCAGCGCGTGCTGCGCGGAGAAATGGCCGACATGCGCATGCCAGGCACAGAGGTCAAGCCCGGCGTGTGGGTGGGTCTGAACACGCGCATCGACTGGAGCACCGTCAACATCACCGGGCCGGTGTACATCGGCGCCGGGTCTTGCATTGAATCAGGTGTGACCATCGAGGGACCAAGCTGGATTGGGCACGGCTGCACCTTGCGCAAGAACAGCAACGTGGTGAGAAGCACCTTGTTTGAGTACACGCGTTTGAGCGAAGGCGCCGCCTTCAATGAAGTGATTGCCTCGCCTCAATACTGCGTGGACCGCCATGGCCACACCACCTACCACGGCGATGAAAGCACCACCTTGCGTTGGGGAGACGCGCGCGCTTAAAGCGGCTTCGAGGCGCTAGGCCCAGAACCTGTCCGAGTTGCTGATCTGCTTCAAGGCTTGGCGACAACTTTCTGCCGTGTGGATCTGGTTGGCGGACAGCCAACCCACCGCAAACCATGCCCCCGCATCCGTGGGCGGATGGCGTTGCCAGGCTTCCAGGGCGACCGCATCGTCGTTGTGCGCCCCCAGGGCATCCTGGGCAGGGCGAAGGCGTTCAAGGTAACGCTCCACCTTGCCTTGCTTGAACAGCGGTTTGGCAAACTCCGACAGATAGCGCAGCCTCTTCAAAAGCTTTCGCACGCGGTGCTGCTGCTCGATGGGCAATTTGGTGAAGCGGCGACCGTCAGACACCACCTTGTCGTGAAGCTTGTTGAGCTTCTTCTCGAACAGCTGACGGGGTGACGGGCACTTTCCAAGCTGATCCACCTTCCGCCGAAGGCTGAAAGCCAACACGCCCAGCAGCGCCGTTTGAAAACCTGGATCGCGGACCGTCAAGCTGGGCGCCACGGCCGCCATGATCGGTGGCGGCCACGAGGCCACTTCGGGCGCCCCGGCGGCCAGCAAGCGTGGCTGCAGGTTCTTGGCCATGGACTCCTGATCTCGACACACCCCCAGCTGGCGGAAGGTGCCCGACAAAGGCGTTTCCCACGAGGGATCCACATCTGGTGCCAAGACGCCCGCTTCTCGCAACACGGTGCGCAGGCGCCGCAAGCCCACGCGCAACTGGTGCACCTGCTCCGAGCCCTCACTGCCTGCAGCCACTTTGCTGGCGTTCGGCAAAATCTGCCAAAGGCAGTTTCTGACCATCGCCCGCAGTTGCTGATCGCCCGCATCATCAGGATCAAAATTGACCTTCAACGCTTTGGCGACTGACGTGGCCTGGGGAGACGCCAACAGGGCCGCACCCCGGGCAGACTTGGACTCGAGACTCAGCCAAAGATGGTGCTCGTGGACCAGGCGCTTCGCCAATTCGAACATGTGCTCGGAACTGCCGCCGGATTTGAGCTCGATCTCCAGCTCGCAGATCGGAATCTTTTTTCCTGCCGCCTCCATGGTGCCCACGTCGAAAGCGATTTCCAGGTGTTCATCGGCCAACTCGATGTGTCGTGCGCGGCGCGAAACCTTCACCAGAAAGCGCTCCACCAGCACGGGCCATCCCGGCGAATCCTGGGATGTGAGCGCGCGCTCCAAGGCTTCACGCGCCCCGGGTGAGCAGTGCCTGTCAAGGTCGACGGAGGGGGTGCCTTTGGGGGCACGCACCGCGACGCTGTCTTCCAGGCGGTGCACCGGGCTGTCCCCGCTGGCCTTCAAGGTCTGAACCCATCGCCGGCCTTCGCGGCGCAATCGCAGCGACAAGCCACTGGCCGCCAAACGCCCGTCCTCGGTGTCGAAGTAATGAGCCGAACGGCTCACGGCGGGTGCTTGCGTCAGCTCCAAAGCGCTCAGCACTTCAGCTTTTCGGACGGGCGGCACTTCCAACTTCAGCTCAAATTCAACCATGTCAATATCTTGACACAAGCACTTGCAGACTGCTCTTCATCGCGCGCTCGTACAACTCGTCAGCCGCGAGTGGGGATGGTCGCGGTTCCACCGCCTGGGCACCAAAGCGCTCGCCGAATCGGTGGCGCAAAGCGCCCACCAGGACCATGCGGTCGGCACCCTGCCCCATTGCCAGTCCGACCAGGCGCCCACCCTGGTCATACACCGGGCCGCCGCGCGGACCACGGCCGGGCAACTCGACACCAAGGCGCCGCAGGCCCGCCACCGGCCCCGGCGCAGGCGTGCCCAGAAAACCCGGCCGCATCACAGGCCAGGCAGGCAAGCCACTGGCATCGTTCGGGTAGTCCATGGCGAAGGCGGGCGAGCCAGGGAACGCGTCTCGCGGCGGCACGAGCTCCCCACCAGCCACGGGCAGGGGCGCCGACAAGGTCAGCAGCACCAGTCCCAGAGATTCGTCCTGTTGATCCACCAAGGCCGCCACTGTCTGCCCCAAGCCATTGCGCAACCAGATCGATCCAGCAGGCGGCAAGGCGGCACGCGGTGCCAGCGCGTGCCGCCCATCGGCCAGCAGCAAGGCCGTGCCCGCCGCCCTGGCATCACGGCCCACCGTCACGCCCGTGGCGAAAGGCGCCAACCGGGCTGGCAGGGACAGCAAGGCGCCGTCTGCCAACAACGCACCGGTGTCAAAGCGTTGGCGCGCCGCCTTCACCATCGGGTGATCAGGCGCGCTGGCTTCAGCTTGCTGGAGGGTTTGCTCGGCCATGGCCACCTGGCCACCCAGGTTCAACAGCCAGGCGTAGAACACCCTGCCCTCCACCTCATCAGCATGAACGCCCGCGGTGTGGGCCGCAAAAGCCAGTGCTGGCCGGTACTCCCCCGCTTGCATGTGGGTGCGCAGGATGCCCAGCTCGATGTGGGCGGCATGGGCCTGAAGCGCAGCCTGCTCGAAGGCCTGCCGCGCGCCCTCCACGTCACCGGTGTGAAGGCTGCTCTCGCCCTTGACCAGCAGGCGCTCACGCTCGGCCAGTGACTGTGGCGTGCTGCCCGCCTCATCATCATGGTAATGAAGATGCGGAGGGTGCTGGGCAGAGAATGCCCCGGTTGGCGCGGGGCCAGCCACCACCAAGGATGACGCCACGCTCAGCGCGACGGCCCACCCCAGGGGCCAGAGGCGAGCGATGATCACTGTCGCGTGATCCGAGGCTTGGCCAGCACGGCGCTCAAGGGGTTGTAGGCCGGGTTGGGGCTCTTGAACGCGACCAGGTAGGCCGTCAGCGCATCAATGTCTTGTGCGCCACCCAACTGGGCCGCCCCACCCAGGAAGACGCTGTAGCCGTCACCGCCGGTGGCCATGAAGTTGTTCACGGTCACGCGGTAGGTCTTGGCGGGACTGTGCACCACGCCACCCAGGACGAGCACCTCCGTGGGGCCGGTCACCACCGGCGGAGTCACCGTCACATCCGTCGGGGTGAGCGTCACCTCGGTGATGCGGGTGCCGCAGGTGCCAGCCGAGTTCCAGGTGTACTTCAGGCCATTGGAGACCTGCATGATGCGGTTGGCCGTCTGGCCATTGCAGCCACTGAACTGCTGCTCCAGCACATCCTTGATCTGCTGGGCCGTCAGCGTCAATGTCACCAGGCTGTTGCCGAAGGGCTGGGTGGTGAAGGCATCGCCGTAGGTCAGGTTGTAGGGATAGGTGCCCGCGGTGTTGACGAGGCCGGGGTTGCGCACGCCACCGGCGTTCATGAAGGCGATGACGGCACCGCCCAGGCCGGCCGGCTGCGTCGCGGCCAGTTGGGCATCCGCGATCAGGTCACCCGCCTCCATCTCACCGGCGGTGTTCGCGCCGTTGGTCATGGGGGCTGTGATGGTGGCGATGACCGCATTGGCCAGCGGCGAGGCGGCGGCCTTGTAGGCGCTCACCACGTCCTTGACCTCAGGGTGGGCGGCAATGGCGTTGTTGATCGCGGCATCGGTGCGGTCCACCAACACATTGCGCGGGCTCACGGCCACGATGTCGCGCGTGGCGGGATGGATGGTCACGTCCACCTCAGTCAGCACGCGGCCAAAGGCGCTGGAGCTGGTCACCGGCACCAGACGGCCAACCTTGTTGGGCAGGCCGGCCACACGGGCCGTCGTCACGGCATTGCTCAGCGAGGTCCCGCGCACATCAATGGTGTTGGCCGAGCAGTTGTAGGCCGCGTGCGTGTGGCCGCTGATCACCAGGTCCACCGCATTGTCCAGCCGCTTGACGATGGCGCGCAGGTCGGAATCGGTGCCGTCTGCATTCTTCAGATCACCCGTGCAGCCATTGATGTCGCTGGTGATGGCTTGGTTTGACAGGCCCGTGATCTGGTTCTGAAAACCACCCTGGTGCAACAACACCACGATGGATTCGATGCCCTGGGCACGCAAGCGAGGGACCAGGGCGTTGACGGTGTCAGCTTCGTCCTGAAAGCTCAGCCCGGCCACGCCGGTGGGTGTGACGATGCCGGGGGTGCCCTTGAGGGTCATGCCGATGAAAGCCACCTTCACGCCGTTGAACGTCTTCACACCATAAGCCGGCAGCAAGGGCTTGCCAGTGGCCGTGTCCAACACATTGGCCGACAGCCACTTGAACCTGGCCCCGTCGAAGCTGCCCGGGACGGCAGAGCCGAAGCCCTTGCAGCTGTTGGGCTCTTGCACGCTGCCATTGAACTTGCAGCCGCCGCTTTGCAGTCGCTTGAGTTCGTCCTTGCCCTTGTCGAACTCGTGGTTGCCGACCGCGTTGAATTCCACGCCAATCTGGTTGAGCGTTTCCACGGCGGGCTCGTCAAAGAACAAGGCCGAGATCAAAGGCGTGGCGCCAATGTAGTCACCCGCACCCACGACCACGTTCAAGGGGTTGGTCGCCTTCATGCGTGCCACGTAGGCCGCGAGGAACTCGGCACCACCAACTGCCGGACGGCTGGCCGTGGGCACCAAGGTGTTGACACCGAAGGTGCCCGGCGTTTCCAGGTTGCCGTGGTAGTCATTGAAGCCAATGATCTTGACGGCGAAGGGGGGCTTGGGGGCGGTGGTCTGGGCGATGACACCGGCTGAGAAAGCCAGTGCCAGGCTGGCGCACAAGGTACGAACGATCATGTGGAAACTCCCGAATGGATGTGGATCAGCGCGAAGGGGTCAGCGCAAGGAGGTGCGGCGCGACGAGACCAGCCAGGCCAGGCCCAGCACGGCGAACACCAGGGTCGAAGGTTCGGGAACGGCGCTCACGCTCAGCTTCAGGGCACCTGAGGTGGCATTGATCGGGCTGAGGTCACCGGCGCCGTCGTCCAGCATCAGGGACTGCGCCAGCACACCGCTGATGCTGTAGTGGCCCGCACCCAAGGTGAACACGCCACGGCTGAAGGCGCTGTTCAGCAAAGCGGCGTCATGGTCATCGCCGATGTCGGGGGCGCTGCCATACAGCTGAACGGGCACGCTGCTGGTGGCGCCCAGCAGGCTGCCATGGTTGAACACATTGAAGACGTCACCCGCCAGGCTGGCATCCACCACGGTCAACTGGCCCACAAAGCCCGCGTCGATGGTGAAGGTGAAATCCAACGCCGTGCCGTAGCCGAAGGCATTGGTGTCATCGTTGTCGATCCACGCTGTGCCACCAGACACGGCGGCAAAGCTGTCGACACCGAATGCCTGCCATTGGCCATCAGCGGCCAAGGGTGTGGAGGTGGCATTGGCGGCCAGCGCCAAAGTGCTCAGTGCTGCCAGCAGGGCTGATTTGAGGGACGACATGACACGCTCCAGTTTGGGTGAAAGACTTGCGGTGCATCAGACCAAGGCGGGATGACGCCTTGATGGATGACGCATGATCCGATCGATGCACCTTGCTTGGGTCAGGACTGCGCCTCGCCATGGGCACGGCGCTGGCGGGTGATGCTCGCCGCCAAGGCCAAGCCCGCCAGGCACAGCAGGGTGGCCCCTGGCTCAGGCACGGCCGAGCGCGCGGCCACGCCGGTGGCGGTGAAGTCCGTGAACACGCCGTCCACACCCAGCTTCAGGTAAGTCGCGATCTCCAAGGCGGGATCGCTGACGCCGTACTTTCCGGCATCGTCCCGGAACGTGTACGCATGCACCAGCAAGCCAGCCTCATGGGCCGCCTCGATCACGCCCGTGCTGCCATCGATGCGCCGGTCAGAAGCGGTGATCACGCCATCGCCATCGCGGTCAACCCCATCGTCCACCGTCTTCAGCAAGTAAGGCTTCCAAGGGCCAATGCCATCCGCGTACGTGGCAATCTCCGCCAGGCCTGTCTTTGTGAGCAGGTCCGCGAAGGTCCTGGGGTCACCACCCAGCACGAAGTCGTAAGGCTGGGCGTAGGGCGCCACCAGGCTCAGTGAACCATCCGGCTTGACGTCATCGGCATCAACCAACTGCACCAGACGGATGTTGGTTTGGCCATTGAGGTACTTCAGGTTGCTGACCTCGAACGACTGGATGAACACCGGCGCGGCGGCACTGTTGCCATAGGCGGCATGCAAGGTGCTCACCAGCTTGTCTTCCAGAACCTTGGCACCAAAGATGGCCGAATGGAAGGCCGAATGCTTGACCTCCGGGTAGATGCCGATGGAGCGCCCTGTCTGCAATGACTTGGCCTTGGCCAGGTTCACCACTTCCTGCAACGTCGGGATCTCGTACAAACCGTTGAAGCTTTGATCTCGCGAAGCGCGAGGCTGGATGGTGCGCAGGGTCTTGATCTCGGCCAAGGTGAAATCGCTGGCGAAATACGCTTTGGTCGACACGCCGTCCAGCACCCGGGTGGTTTGGCGATCAGCGCCAAACTTGCTCGCCACGTCCGTGGTGCCATCCAGAACGGGTTCGTGGCGCGCGATCATGACGCCGTCCTTGGTCAGCACCACGTCAGGCTCGATGAAGTCCGCGCCTTGCTCGATGGCTTTGGCGTAGGCCGCCAAGGTGTGCTCGGGCAGCAGACCACTGGCGCCCCGGTGCGCAATGATGATGGGCGCTGCACCGCCCAGGGTGTTCCAGGTCTGCGCCTGGGCTTGACCCATCAACCCCACCGTGGCCAATGCGGCGATGACTGTCGGCTTGAAGATGTTCATGCTGGTGGTTCCATAAAAGCAAGCGCCGGATGGCCTGATCTGGCTTTTATAGAGACGCGAGATGTCAAACCTTTGACATTGCCCGCAGCAAGGTCAAGCAGCCACAGGGGGCAGGTACGCCAACTGCTGACAGCCCTTGCATGCACCCATCCACTGTCAACTCACGCACCAGCCTTTCGCCCCGCAGGCCCTGGAACCCCTTGTGCGAAGACCATCAAGCGGCCAGGCTCAGCAGCTACCTGGGCTTGGTGGCGGGCGAAGTCAAGCCCATCCTGCACCGTTCCAGGGGCTGCAGCGATCAGGAACTGGCCTTGCAAACCGCGCTCAAGGACAAGATCCTCGGGCCAGGTTTTCCTTGCGTTGCCGCACGTTCTGCGTTCAGCCGTAAAAGCTATCGATTCGGCCTGTACCCGACCCTCGGCTCGCACGACGCCGCGCTGGCCCTGTGCCATGACTTGTACGAGTTCTCACACGAGCTTCGCCACAGCCACGAACAGTTCACCAGCTTCATCGGAGCTTTCAGCGCCCCCCGTGGCGTGGACGAGGTGGCCTTCGAAGCCTTGCTGTGGCGTCAACTCCAACTGATCCATGAGATTGATGCCCAGTACTTTTCTTGGGATGCGTCCGTCAGCAAGGACCCTGACGACCCCAACTTCTCGTTCAGCGTGGGTGGCCGGGCTTTCTTCATCATTGGGTTGAACCAGTCGGCCTCCCGGCTAGCTCGGGTCATGGACCAGCCTTGCATTGTTTTCAACCCGCATGAACAATTTGAAGCGCTGCGTGCAAGCGGCAAGTACGAGAAACTGCAGCAATCCATCCGACAACGCGACATGGCATTTCAAGGCTCCATCAACCCGGTCCTGGCCAACTTCGGACAGCAGGCCGAGTCAAGACAGTACTCTGGCAGAGCCGTGCCCAGCCACTGGAAATGTCCCTTCCAACATCGTCAAGCATGAACCAACACCATTGCGACCACTCTCGAATCGCGCCTCAAAGCGGCACGTCCTTTCGGCTGAAAAAAGGCCAGGTTCTGCGGATCATTGACCCGATGGGACAGCAAGTGGCCGACCTGTTCTCGGTGAACGAGCACGACCACCGCTGCACGCTGTCTTCCGGCCGAAGCCTTGACTATGCGGGCAAGATTTACCTCAGCCAGGGCGACCTGCTCTATGCCAACGACAGCCAGGTGATGTTCACCATCCTGGCCGACAGCGTGGGCAAGCATGACTTTCTGCTCACGCCTTGCAGCCAGGAAATGTTCGAGATTCTCTACAAGCACGTGGGCCACCACCCCAGCTGCTTTGAGAATTTGCGCAATGCCCTGGCGCCCTTCGGCATTGAAGGGCATCAGATCTCCACCACCTTCAATGTGTTCATGAACGTCAACATCCATGATGGCGGCCGCATGACGGTGGATGCCCCGACGTCAACAGCCGGGGATTTCATCGACCTGCGGGCCGAGATGGACATGGTGTGTGGCTTGACCGCCTGCTCGGCCGAGGGCTCGAACAATGGCACGTTCAAACCCATCGATTTCCTCATCCTGGATGGTCCGGCTTAAAGCCTGTCGTGCGCGGCGCACCCCACCGATCAATACTTCTCAGGCACTTCGCGCAAGCGCATCAGCCCTTCCTGCGCCACGGTGGCGACGAGCGCGCCGCCCTGCGTGAAGATGCGCCCGAAGTTCATGCCCCGCGAGGCTGACGCGTTGGGCGCGTCCATGTCGTAGAGCAGCCATTCATCGACCCGGAAATCGCGGTGGAACCACATGGCATGGTCCAAGCTGGCCGACTGCATGTTCGACTGAACATAAGAGACCCCGTGGGGCAACATGGCCGTGCTCATCAACACAAAATCCGAGGCAAAGGCCAGGATGCACATGTGCAGCAGCGGGTCATCCGGCAGGCGGCTCTGCGCCTTCATCCAGTGGCAGCGCTTAGGCTCCTTCTTCACAGGCGCGAAGGGATTGACCGGGTCGATGGGCCGGATCTCGATGGGCCGCTCGCGCTCGAACACCGCGCGGATCTTTTCCGGGATCATGGGCGCGATCACCTTGCGCAGTTCGTACTCGCTGGGGATGCCTTCGGGCCCCTCCACCTTCGGCATGGGCATCTGGTGCTCCAGCCCATCTTCGTGGACCGCAAAGGACGCCGACATCAGGAAGATGTTCTCGCCGTGCTGGATGCCCTTCACGTTGCGCGTGCAAAAGCTCTTGCCATCGCGGATGTTCTCCACCTGGTAGACGATGGGCGCGGTGACATCGCCCGCGCGCAAGAAGTAACCGTGCATGGAGTGGGGCAGGCGGCCTTCCACGGTGCGCCCGGCGGCCATCAGGGCCTGGCCCAGCACCTGGCCCCCGAAGACGTTCTTGCCAAAGAAATTGCGGCTGGTGCCACGGTAAATGCCCTGCTCGATGGTTTCCAGATCGAGGAGGTCCAGCACTTCCTGCATCACGTTGCTCATGTCATTCCTTTCGGAGCACTGAAAGATTCGAAGGTTGATTATCGGGGTGGCAGACCGAGCACGGCCCTCATGCCAAGGACTCAGCCCCGTGACGACGTGCGGGCCGCGATCACCCGCACGACCTCCGCCCCAGCGTCGGCAGGCATCTGATGGCTGGGCAACACCGCTGCCGGCCTCAAGGCCTGGGCGGTGCTGAACCCCGCGCGCAGCAGTGCCTCGGTGGCTTGCTCAGGCTGATCAAAGTGCCACTGCACACGGCCGCCCACAAAGATGGACAGCATGGGCTTCAAGGCCGCCATGAACAGACCGCGGTCCAGTCCGGTCGCGTGAAGGTCAGACAGGTACAGGCCATGCGGAAAGCGCTGCAGCACCTTGGCAAAGCGCGCCCACATGCCCAAGACATCCTCCTTGTCCAAATACATCAGCAGGCCCTCGGTGATGATGGCGACACCACGCTGCGGATCCAAGGTCGAGGCCAGCGCCTCGATTGACAAGGGGCCCTCCTCGGCCAAGGCATCAAGGGACACCACCTCATGCCCGGGCGAACTCAGGCCAGCCCGAAGCAACAGATCCCGCTTGAGCGAGGCCATGTCGGGCAGATCGGCTTCAACATAACGCAAGGCCGATCCATGGGCTTGCTTGAATCGCCATCCGCGCGGGCTCAATCCGGCCGCCACTTCGATGACCTGGCTGACCTCACCCTTCTCGATGGCACTGTGCAAGAGCGTGTCAATGGCGCGGTGGCGTGCCAGCAGCAGCCCTTCCACCGTTGGCCCACCCGTCAGGCGGGCCAGCATGTACAGAGGGCTGGCAAGGGCATGCAAGCTGGCGCCTTCGAGTGTCGAAAACGCCGGGTGAGACAGGCCATGCCTGACCCAGGTCTGGCCCGTGTAGTGCGCGGTTGAACTGACCTTGACTGCGTTGCTTTGTGTCATGCGGTGTTGCCCTCCGGGCCCGTGGCCATTGCACGGAGTTCATGGTACCCCTCAAGGCCGGGGAGTGATTTCCCTAGCCGCTCAAGCCAACACTTGGCCGCTCCGGCCATTGAGGACGAAGCCTCAATCTCCAAGAATCCAAGGTAGTGCATAGACATTGAAGGATTGAGCATGGACGGATTGAATCGGCGTAAATTCCTGGGCGGCGCCGCCGCCGCAGTGGCGGGCGCCTCACTGCCGAACGCTGCCAACGCAAGCATCCCCGTGACGACCTCGCAAGAGCGCGTCGTGGTGATCGGCTCGGGTTTTGGTGGCGGCGTCTCGGCGCTGCGCCTGGCCCAGGCGGGCATCAAGGTGCTGGTGCTGGAGCGCGGCCGTTGGTGGAAGACGGGCCCCAATGCCGAGACCTTCCCCCATGCCACCACGCTGGACAAGCGCGATCTCTTCTACACCGCGTGGCCAGAAGTGAACGGCAAGCGCATCGGCTGGAACCCTTACGCGGGTCTGCTGGAACCCTTCGTCGGCCAGGGCATCATCGCGGTCACCCCTGCCGGCGTGGGCGGTGGTTCGCTGATGTACCAGGGCATGACGCTGCAGCCGTCGGAGGCCCTGTTCAAGGCCTGCTTCCCATCGATCGACTATGCGGAGATGGCCTCCGTCTTCTACCCGCGCGTGGCCCAGATGCTGCAGCTCCAGACGGCACCTGATGCCCTGGTCAACAGCCCGAACTACCAGGCCGCACGGCTGTTCGCCACCAAGGTGCAAGCCGCCGGCTACGACCTGCAGAAGATCCCGATGCCGATCGACTGGAACTACGCGCTGGCCGAGCTGAGGGGCGAGATGAAGCCCTCGTACACCAACGGCGATTGCGCCCTCGGCGTCAACAACGGCGGCAAGCACTCGGTCGATGTGACGTACATCGAGCAGGCCATCGCCACGGGCAACGTCACCGTCTCGGCGCTGCACAACGTCACCAGCATTGCCCGTGCGCGCAATGGCTCATGGACGATCTACGCCGACCGCACTGATGAGGCCGGCACGGTGCTTGAACGCAAGGTCATCACGGCCAAGAGCCTGATCCTGTCCGCTGGCACCATCAACACGTCGAAGCTGCTGGTGCGCGCCAAGGCCCGTGGTGACATCACCGGTTTGCCCGCTGGCGTGGGCCAGGGCTACGGCACCAATGCCGATCAGATCTACGTCTGGGCGAACGACAACGAAGACTTCGGCACCGTGCAGGGCGGCCCGGTGGTCTACGGCAGCAAGGAGTGGAACAACCCCAACCAGCCCGCGAACACGGTGATCCAGGCGTCCTTGCCGCCGCCCAGCAAGAGCAGCAGCACCAGCTCAATGCCATCCGCGCTGTTGCCTGCCACGGGTTCGGTGTCGACCACCACCTCGGGGACCACGTCAACGATGCTCGTCGGCTATGGCATGAGCGACAGCCGGGGCAAGTTCGTCTACAACTGGTTGACCGACAAGGTGGAATTGAAGTGGCCCTCTGGTGGCGATGCTGCGGTGAACAAGCGCATCAAAGAGCGGCTCACCAACATCGCTGGCCCCGGCGCCAAGTTGACCAACACCAACGACTTGGTCAACACCACCTGGCACTCGCTGGGGGGCGCTTGCATCGGTGTTGTTTGTGATCTGGAAGGGCGGGTGAAGGGGCAGCGCGGGCTGTATGTGCTGGACGGGGCCTTGATGCCGGGGGCCACGTGTGCGTGCAATCCGTCGATGACGATTGCGGCGATTGTGGAGCGGGCCCTTGACCGGATTGTGCAGAACGACATCGGCACGATCATTTGATGAGGGGGCCTGTGTGAGGGCCACTACTGAGCCCAGTTATTTCATCGCTGGGCTGCGAGCGGTACTCGACGCGCCCATCGGCGGCCATGGTGGGATGGCCATTGGCGCCTTCCCTTCAATTGTCGCGATTGGCGGATGCATGTGCGTCGCCAATCCGACAAACAAGCGCACTGATCAAAGTCGCTTGAGCCCTTCTTCGTAGCTGATGACTTCGTAAGTCTGGCTGTACTTGAGCGCGCCATCGGCAATGGTGTCGACCTTCTCGGCCGTGTCCATCTTCTTCATCTTGGTCTTGTCCAGATAAAGAAAGTCGATCAGTTCGTTGTAGACCGACGTGTCGTCAATCGGCAGGACGTAAAGCGACACGCCCTTGAATTCGATCTGATAGCGCGAGGCCCGATCGAGGTCAGGCACATAGATGAAGTACTTGCCACCAGCCTGGATGCTGGGGCCCAGCGCCTCGACCAGCGCGGGAAGATCCTTGAAGGTCGACAAGGAGCCAGCGAGAAAAGACAGCGTCGCTTCTGCGTCGTCGGCCGTGGCGATGGCTTCTTTGAGCGTCACCGGCGGATCCATCGTCAGGGCGATTTCACCGCGAAAGCCGAAGCGACCAGGATGGTACGTTGGTCCATTGAGCGCGGGCTTCAACAAGCGGCCTTCAGCTTCAAGGCGCTGAAAAGCCGGGGATTCGAGGGCGGTGGTCATGGCATGTCCTGGTGATCGTGGTTGAAAGCGGAAGGCTCTACACCACCAGCAACGCATTAATCAGGCCACGACATTTGTGCGCCAGGCGGACCTCACGGGCTTCTGGCTGGCGCCTCATACAGATGCCGCTGAAACCCAAAAAACACACGCCGCACCTGCTCTGGCTTGCCCAACTCCGCAAAGGCATCTGCAATCGCGTTGTTGTACTTGAGCTTGAGCAATGGCGACAGCTTCTCCTGGTCCAACTCATCAACGCCCTGCTTCACATACTGAGCGAGCACAAAGTCCACAAACAATTGCTGCTTGTCCGTGAGGCCATCGGCCAACATCGCGGCCACCTTCGCATTGGCGGCTCGCGCCTCTCTGGATACAGGTTCCAAAGCAAAGGCCACGTGCGCCAGAACATCGTAGAGGTCGCTGTTCTCGGCTTCGATGATCTTTTGCATCTCCAGCAAGGGCTCGCGGCCAAAGCCCTTGTCAGCCAAACCCGCCAGCAAGGCCTTGCGCGTATCGGGCGCACTCCAGATGAATCGAAGCTCGTCCTCGTCCTTGAAGAACTCGGGCAACACACCGTAGAGCGCCTCAAGGAACTGTGCGGCAGACATCGGCGTGCCATTCGCACTCCAGAACGTCGTGGCCGTCATGTGCTGAATCTTGCGGGCCTTGCCATCGGCCAGCTTGACCATGATCTTGGCAGGGCGCGGATCAAGCCCAGCGCCCGGGGGTTCGCTGGCCACCACCACCAATGGATCTGGCTCACGTGGGGACGTGACGCCACCTGTGGGCACAGGCTCAATGGGCTCACCATCCCACGCCGGATCGCTGAACAGGTGGTGAGCCTTCACAAAGTCATAGATCGTGAAGTAATCTTTGCCGTCATACAAGCGAGTGCCGCGCCCGATAATCTGCTTGAACTCGATCATCGAATTCACCGGGCGCATCAGCACGATGTTGCGCACATTGCGCGCGTCCACCCCGGTTGAGAGCTTCTGTGATGTGGTCAGCACCGTCGGGATGGTCTTCTCGTTGTCCTGGAAGTCACGCAGGTGCTGCTCACCCAGGGCGCCATCATTGGCGGTCACGCGCACGCAGTAGTTCGGCGCCGTGCTGGTCTTGATCTGGTTGATCAGATCGCGCACGGCCAGTGCATGGGCTTGCGTGGCGCAGAAGACGATGGTCTTTTCGCGCTGGTCGATCATGCCCATGAGCAGCTTGACGCGGTGCGCCTCGCGCTCCTTGATCTCGATGATGCGGTTGAAGTCTTTCTCTTCGTAGCGCTTGCCCGCCGTGATGTCGCCCTCCACCACCTCGTCGTCGGCGGTGTAGACGTAGTCATCCAGCGTGGTCGCAATCTGCCGAACCTTGAAGGGCGTCAAGAAGCCATCGTTGATGCCCTCTTTCAGCGAGTATTGGTACACCGGCTCGCCAAAGTAGGCGTAGGTGTCGGTATTGAGGGTGCGCTTGGGCGTGGCCGTCAGGCCCAACTGCACAGCGGGCGAAAAATACTCCAGGATGGCGCGCCACGAGCTTTCATCCTTGGCGCCGCCACGGTGGCACTCGTCGATCACGATGAAGTCAAAGAAGTCGGGCGGATAGTCGCCAAAGTAGGGCGAGCTATCCGGGCCACTCATGAAGGTCTGGAAGATGGTGAAGAAGATGTTGCCGTTCTTGGGCACGCGCCCCTTCTTGCGGATGTCCGCCGGGTCGATGCGCACCAGGGCATCGTCAGGGAACGCCGCGAAGGCGTTGTAGGCCTGATCGGCCAGGATGTTGCGATCGGCCAGGAACAAGATGCGCGGGCGGCGCTTGGGTTCTTCGGTTGACTTCCAGTCGCTCAAGTTCCAGCGGCTTTGAAACAGCTTCCACGCCAGCTGAAAGGCCACGAAGGTTTTGCCCGTGCCGGTGGCCAGGGTCAGCAGGATGCGATCGCGGCCCTGTGCAATGGCCTCCAGCACCCGGTTGATGGCGATGTCCTGGTAGTAGCGCCCCTGCCAGGTGCCGCCTTTGTCTTCAAAGGGGATGGCGGCAAAGCGGTCACGCCAGGCATTGGCCTGGGCAAAAGTCTGGGCCCAGAGCTCATCGGGGCTGGGGTAGGCGGGCACATCGCCTTCGGTGCCCTGCGCCATGTCGATGCCGTAAATGGCCTGGCCATTGGTGGCGTAGGTGTAGCGCACGGCCAGCTTGGCGGCATAGCTTTTGGCCTGACCCACGCCTTCGGTGTGGGGTTTGGCCCAGGCCTTGGCCTCGATCACGGCCAGCTTGGTGTTGCGGTAGACCAGCACGTAATCGGCAATCTCGGCCCGTGCCCGCTTGCCACCCCCTTGCAAGCGCCCCTGGGTGATTGCGTGCTCACGCAGGATACGGCTGCCTTCGACCACGCCCCAACCCGCAGCTTTCAGGGCGGGGTCGATGTGCTCGGCGCGGGTTTCGGCTTCGTTCATGGCTTGGGCGGTTTTTTCAATGCCTTGGTGCGTGCTGGTGGCAGGTAGTTGTCGCCCGCGAGGTGGCATTTGCCGTCTGCTGTCGGCCATTTCAACCGGTGACAACTTGTCACCGATTGACTGATGGTACACGTGGTGCCTTGCAGCATTGGCCTGTCAATGGGTGGGGAACTGCGGAGACGAAGACGATGGCCATGACCTCAAAGGCTTGGTCAAGGATGCCCTCGACATCTGTCGTGGCGTGGCTGCTGTCAGATTGACATCAACTTGAAGCCCCCGCAGGTCGAACGATGCTGCGGCGATCAAAACCCGATCAAGAAATATT
>Ga0209841_1000047_pt1 | contig 26648 bp, 24 predicted proteins | sample GWRWT4_30Apr14_FD_187185 | JGI IMG/M metagenome (GOLD analysis project Ga0209841, IMG submission 187185) | Sand microcosm microbial communities from a hyporheic zone in Columbia River, Washington, USA - GW-RW T4_30-Apr-14 (SPAdes) (version 2) | ecosystem: Engineered > Artificial ecosystem > Sand...
AAGGTGCGCTTCACGGGCTGCATTAATTTACGCGCATCAACTTTTTCAACGACCTCCTCACGGTTGGTCTCATCAAAGACAAAACCTTCCAGCGCCCGGGCTACCACGCTCTCTACTGTTGAGACAGGAATAGGAATATTACGGTCAATCGCGCGCAATTCATCATCGAGTGTCTCTGCAAAGGGATGCTTCACCAAGCCCTGCATTGCGCCAGGTATTTGATAGAGATAATTAGACAATGTTGATGTGCTAGGCAAATAGGATGACACCACCATCTGCCCGGCAAAAGGCATATTCGTGCCGGAAAAATAATAAGTTTGCACCAAAGGATGCGTCACAAAACTGGCCTGTGCGCCTCCAGTACAATCACCAAAACCGAAAATAATAATGGGTAATTCATTGTCACGTACAAAACGGGTAATCCGGTCATTGACCGCCGCCATAGAGAACAGTGCCGCCGCACCTTCTTTGGTTTGCATGCCGCCGGAAGATACGAAACCTACAACAGGCAATCGTTGTTGCGCACACACAACCAGTAAGCTGCAAAATTTTTCTGCGGACGCCATATCAAAGGCCCCGGCCTGGAATGCCACATTGGAAATCAGCACTCCTACACGGCGTTTCTCTTTTCCTAATTTAAAATCACCTATGCCCGTCACTACGCCACAGGGACGAACGCCTTTCTCAATAGCCTGCTCGATGGAGATTCTGAATCCGGGAAAGTTAACGGGATCAGACGAAATACGATCAGCATCCATTTCTTTAAAGTTGTCAAAATAGCGATCAATAAAACGTCCCACACCTTTGTTAGCTTTTTTCTTTTCTTTGGTGATCACGTCTTGAATCATCAAATCGTGATAAGCAATAGTTAAACGGTTCCAGAAATCTTTTCTGCGACCAATTTTGGCGGGGTTAATCACGCCTTTGTAACGCGCACTGGTTTGTTCTGATTTAAAATATTCCGGCAACAGTTTTTCAAAGAAGAACGTAATAATAACGAACAACACATCGGCAGTTTGCGGGTGTCCCATGGTTTTCCATTGTTCAACACTGGCCAGCAAATCACCTCGTGCCGGGTGAACAATAAAAAATTGCATCCATGAATCAAATTGTGTTTTCAGGCGATCCGTATTGCTTTCTGCATGACCATCACGCATACCTGCGCGCTTAAACGTATTCAGCGCTGCATTCAAGGCATTATTCAATAAATCACCCACGGCTTCTTTCGACAGGGCTTTTGTACTGTTTGCTTCCTCTGCGATGGTGGCCAGGCTGTTGGTCACGTGATCATAGACAAAATCAAAAATCAGAATATTCTGAAATTCAACAATACAATCCTGACGGATTTCTTCATTGCGAATAATATCAAGCAAAGTGATTCGCTGGATGTCAGGAATATTTTTCAATGATGGATGCGCGTTTTCATCACTCAAATATTGAATTAATGCTGAAAAATTATTCTGGGCATGAATTTTCCACCGGTTATACAAAAAGAAACCAATGGTGAAACAAAGTTCCGCTTTGGCTTTTTCATAGTTTTGTCTTGGTTCGCCAAAAACCAGTTTTGCCAGAGTTCCGCGATCTGAGGACAAGCTGTCGCGTTTTGAAATGAAATTCTTCCATGGCTTTAACAGTATATCTTCATAAATAACACGGTCAGGATTGTCCAGCCATTCACTGAACACATATTGCTTTTCGCGATGTATGCGCCCGGCGAGATCGCCTTTGGGCACTTCTTCTACTGCCAGACGGCCATAATTGCCGGTCGTTATGGAGTAAATGCGTTTACGCGCAGTGAGGTAGCGCATGTAGCGATAGGTCGTGCCAAAAATATTTGCGTAGGTTGTGGGTGAACACGCCAGAAACATGTTGCTTGCATTCTGAATGGAAACCAGCTGCAGGGAGGGATGAATATAACGTTTTATGCTATTTGCATAATGCGTCATCAGATTTGGATTGTTTTCTACGAACTGGCCCACGCTTAATTCAATTGACTTGATGCTGGAAACAACGGCACGAAGCAGGTTTTGTTGTTTGTCGCCTCTGTCATCGGGCGCGTAATCAATTACACCGTCAATGCAACCTTGTCGGTAAAGCTCAACGGGCGAAACACCGACAGCCTTGGCGCACTCCTGCCATGACAAATTGTATTTACGCGCAATGCTTGCCAAACCTTTGGGCTGGATGGTGCTGAATATACCATCACGCACGGACAACAAAATATTGCTGTTGGCCATGGGAATTGCACCTCCCGAATAACCAATACCAATAATGATGCCCACAGTTGGCACACTCACATTGGCTAACACCGCGATTAAGCGAGAAATAGAGTGCGCCTGATTATTGATATTGGCCTGTTCGCTGGCATCCGCACCGGGGGTATCCATTAAACATACAATCGGCAGTGACATCTCGGCAAATTGATGGGCAGCAACACAGGCCATATGGTGATGCTCAGGCATCCACGAACCGTTATTGGAAGTCCGATCCTGACCGATAATACCCACACGCCGAAAACCCTCACCAAAATCAAGTTCCATTTCGGCGGAATAAAAGGAACCCTGACTACGCTCCTGGATAACACGACCATTAAGATTTTTAAGTATCTCACGTAGCGCCGGTCGCGATGGATCTTCTGCAGGTTGAACGGTGCTTGCAATATACTCATCAACCGTCATCGACGAAATAGCGACCAAGCGCTCATCGACGGCCTCTTCGCTCAACAGTCCCTCTACATGACGACTGATCACAAATTCTTCGTCAGCAGGAAAAAGAGAGAAGTCCTTTGCTATTTTCTCAGCTGAGACAAACAGCTCATCCGCTACCATACTGTTACTGCTATCTAATTCCTTGCTTATAGCCATATCGTTCTTTTCAACCACGTTGCTTTATCGTCTCGAAACAAGCTTCTAAAATCCAAAGCCCTCACGCCAGTGTCATCACCCAATAAAGGAGTATACCCCGCCGCCCATCATACCGTATTTAATTAAAAATCCGGGCACAAAAGATAGTGCCAAAAACAAGAATTTAAAAGGCTTAGCCAGCAAAAAATCGGGATTCTGTCACAAACGGGGAGCGGAAAAACTTAATAATCAATAAATTAATGTCATGTTCGAACATCTCACCTACTACGTATAACAAGGTCGTAATCGCACACGACACGGTGCATCCTTACCATTCTTGGGCATATTTACGTTATTTCATTGCTTAAGCGCTTGTTTTCCAGACATGATAAATCGCTGGCATTAGGCGACATTGGTGCGCGATAATAACAATGTGAATTGTCAAGATTTCTGGGATAATCTTCAGGCCAAGTGAGCCGGCAATATATCGCAAGCGTACAAATTGGCTTATATCGTTTTCTGTCAAGATTCGTCTAGGCAAGTTCCACCTAAGCGCAAAAAAGCACAAAAATAATCCGCAATTTTGTTAAAGCACAGAGCCATGAGCAGGGGTCATTTCAACTTCTCAATAATAAATAGAAATGCGGCATCACAACATCCATAAGATCACCATAAAACAGGAGGAATCCATTCAATGGATATCGAACTCAGTAAAGAAGACCTTAAATTCCAAGCCGAAGTAGAAGAATTTCTGGGTAAACATCTGCCCAAGGGCGCTGAAATCTGGAGCAAACGTGCAGAATGGTTTGCCGCACTCAAAGAAAAGGGTTGGGATGTGCCTAACTGGCCTGAAGAGTTTGGCGGCCCAGGCTGGACACCCACGCAGCATTTTATCTGGGATAAAGTGACATCCAAGCACACGATGCCTCCGACCATTCCTTTTGGCCAAGTTATGCTCGCCCCTATTCTTATGAAATACGGCAGCAAAGAACAACAGGACAAATTTCTACCTGATATCCGCGACAACAAAGTAATGTGGTGCCAAGGTTACTCTGAACCCGGCGCCGGCTCTGACCTTGCGTCACTGCGAACCAAAGCAGAGCTAACCCCCGATGGCAAACATTACATCATTAATGGCACCAAAATCTGGACCACCATGGGCCATGTGGCCAACTGGATTTTCTGTTTAACACGCACCCAAACCACGTCGGTAAAACAAGAAGGCATTACCTTCCTTCTGTTTGACATGAAATCACCCGGCGTTGAGGTCAAACCCATTTATACCCTGGGCGGCAGCCACCACGTAAACCAGGTATTTTTCACCGACGTAAAAGTACCCGTAGAAAACCGCGTTGGCGAAGAAAACCAGGGCTGGACCTATGCCAAAGGCCTGCTGCAACATGAACGCAAAGGCTTGGCCGGTATTTCTCGTTCCATCTTTGCCATGGAAAAACTCAAAGAAAAGGTCATCAAGGTTCCTGTTGGCGACAAAACCCTGATGGAAACCGAGTTCAAAAAGAAAATTGCCGCTGCAGAAATCGATCTTCTGGCGCTGGAATACACTGAACTGCGCACCCTTGCCGACATGGTTAACACCGGTTCAACTGGACACGCTTCATCCGTGCTCAAGCTCAAAGGCACCATGATGCAGCAAACCATTCAGGAGCTGACACTGGAAGCCGCAGGTATTTATGGCGCGCCGTGGGGACACAATAAAGTGGGCCTCAAATTTGGCCGCAGTGCCATGGAAATGTATCTCAATGGTCGTCCTGCCACAATTTATGGCGGTTGCAGCGAAGTGCAACGTGACGTTATTGCCAAACGCGTACTTGGCGTGTAAACAACTAATCAAGAAGGTAACTAACAATGGATTTCGATTTTACAGAAGAACAAACCTTATTACAGGATAGCATCGCCAAGTTTGTCCAGGAGAATTACGACCTCCCATCACGTTCAAAACTGATCAAAACAAAAACGGGTTATTCCGAAGATTATTGGAGAAAGTTTGCTGAATTAGGCTGGTTGGCCCTGCCTTTTTCTGAAGAAAATGGCGGCTTGGGCGGCAACTTGATAGACACCATGGTGATCTGTGATGCACTGGGCAAAGGTCTGGTTGTAGAACCTTATTACGCGACCGTTATTCTGGCCGGCACCGCATTACAGTTGGCGGGTAGTGCTGAGCAAAAACAGAAATTGATTGGTGGAATTATTGACGGTTCTATTAAAGCGACCGTGGCTTACGCAGAAGTGCAAGCACGTTTCGATCTTAATGACGTTGCCACGACTGCCAGCCAGGAAGGTCAGAGTTATGTGATCAATGGCACCAAGTCGGTGGTTCTTAATGCTGAAACGTCTGACTACATCATCGTCGCCGCTCGCACCAGCGGTCAGCGTACCGATGCCAATGGCATTTCCTTGTTTATTGTAGATAGCAAAGCAGAAGGTCTTTCTCGCATTGACTACCCAACAATCGACGGCGGACGCGGCTCTGAAGTCATTTTCAAGAATGTAAAAGTAGCCTCCAGTGATCTTTTAGGACCTCTCAACAAAGGTCTTGAAATACTTGAAGACCTTCGTGACCAAGCGATTTTGGCCTTGTGCGCAGAAGCAGTGGGCCAGATGGAATTGATGTACAAAGATACGGTGGCCTATTGCAGTCAGCGCGAGCAATTTGGTCATCCCTTGAGCGATTTCCAGGTGTTGAAACACCGTTTTGCCGATATGTTTGTTGAAACGGAACAGTGCAAATCCCTGCTGTATCGCGCCACACTGGAAAAACAGGCTGGCATGCCTTCAGCACGTCGTGTTATCCATGCGCTGAAATACAAAGTAGGCAAAGAAAGTAACCTTCTGGCTCGACTCTGCGTTCAAAGTCACGGGGGCATGGGCGTAACAGAAGAATTGCGTCTGGGTCACTACTTTATGCGTTTAGCAGTAACTGATTCCATGTTTGGCAATTACGATTACCACATTGACAAGTATACCCAGTTAATGGAATTACCTGTCGGTGGTGATGGTGAAGACTTTGGCTTTATGATGTAAGCAGACGTCTTAGGCTGCCTGGTCATTGATGGCTTAATCGAATCAACGACCCGAACTGTTTTGTTTTACTGAAAAAGTTGTTCTTCTAAAAAAGGCCAGATGCATAATTGCTCTGGCCTTTTTTAGTGGGGAAAACGTCTTCCCAACTAACAGTCTGCTAAAGCGAATCGAGAAAATGTTGATCTGTTTGCAGAAATGATTCCAGAATGTCAGGTCGATTTTCCAGGGGCAAGTTCTCAAGACCAAAAGCGGCGACTAGACGATCTGAACTTACTACGCCCTGTTTATCCCGAAAAGCCAAGGCCACATACGTCAGCACAGCCGTTTTACCTTTTACCTTGAAACGATGTTCCACAACAAGAAACTTATCCGTACGGCCGACAAATTGTGACGTGAGCTCATATTTCTCAAAAATATTCACCGAACGACGATAGAGCAAATGAGAGGAAGTCACGACCGGTGCCCATTTTTGCTTGAACATCACTGGCACAATTCCTACCGCCAAATAAAGTTGCGTGCGGGCCACATCCATAATGGACAGATAACGGCCATTATTAATATGAAAATTGAGATCACAATCCCATGGCATAACCCGCAATGGCAGCGATACAACATCGTAAGCACTTACCGGTTTTTTGTTAACGAGTTGGTAGATAAGCGCATACACCATGCGCAGCATGATAAACATCCAAACACCTCAGATTAAAATTTCAGGAGGGTGCATTCTAACTCAAACCATCGACAAACCAAGGTTTGCCTAATGATCACTTGAGATGAGCTTGAATAGCTCTTTTGTCGCTGGAAAAACTGTCTTATGTTGAACGATTGCACCTATAATCCACACCCACCCATGCTCACTTGATCAGGCCGGAAAAATCTATGTCATCAAAAAATACGTTTTCCCCACCGAAAAAAATCCGCGCCTCACGTGCGGCTATCATCATTTTGGTCGCCATTGCCCTCGGTCTTGCCGGCCCTATCGCCATTAACACTCACGAACTCGCGCATATCTTGTGCGCCGTTAAAGGCGAGTGTTTTGGCGAAGCACGTTGGTTAGAAGGTATTAGCGCCCTGCCGATCTGGAATTTGCTTTTTGGTACCGGCGCAGCAACGCTGTTTGTTTTATCGACCTTGGGACATTTATTTGTTATCCCCAAGGTAGGGCAAGCACTACACGATTCAGTTTCGCCAGATAACACGCACAACAACATGCCCAGTGTTGAAGAATTAAAAAAAGCCACACGGCTTTGTATGATCATTTCAGCCATTATCTGGCTGACAATGCTGATCGCAAGCATCTGGTTTTACATAAACGCAGACATTTAACGCTTTAAGCAATCAACGCGCGTCTAATTGACTTCTTAGCGATTGCTCTAGAACGGACACTTTCTGCTGCACGATTTTTGTATTTTCGGCACCCATTCTGATAAACAGTTTTTCAAGCGGACTTAAGGCTTCGAGTGCTGGATCAGCAAACTGGTACAGCACTTTGGGACGCAGCAAACGAATATCCCCATCGGGCAAAGAGACCGCCTGTATAACACGCATGGCTTTAAATATTACGTCATCGACATGCCCAGAAGGGTAACCCAGCTCCAGGTAGGCCTGCTGAAACAAGGGGCGCAGTTTGAGATAAAAATCGATTAACTGACTGTTATCCAGCCCATTGATCATTGTTACAAAGGGTGTAAACCGTTCATAGCCACTTGGATCAAGTCGATAAGTCTCAACGGTCTCTTCTTCTGCCGCTGCCGACGATTGCGGCAAAACCATAAACGGCACGGACGGCGCAAATGTTCGCAAGAGTGCATTAGCTACTTTGCCGCGTGACAGGTTATCTATCACGGTCATACTTCTTCGCACGATTTGATCTGCCGATGCCCATTCCGTCATCAAACGACCGCCGCCAAGAAGCGCCCATTGATCCCGAAAAAACGTATCGCTACGTTCCAGCGTGGGCAATATCAGCTCAGCAGCGGGTACAGGCAGTGGTTCTCCCGATTCAGAATTCATGGTTGAACGCTCAATTTGACCGTTCATCACGTCATCAACGACACTCATGGGAGGCGCGTGCTCCTCAGTGTATGTTTGTTCCATCAAAGGAGGCTTGTCGTTGGCGGGAAACATCAACTGACGAATTTCATCCCAACGACTAAAACCCATATAAAGCACAAACGGTGTAAGCGCTATGATCAAGAGCAGATAACGACCCGCTCTGGAATGCCGCTCAAGCGTCGAACTATCAGGCCTGAATTCCCCTTCAATGTGTTCATTACGCAAACGGCTCTGTTCTTGCGCTTGCTTATTCGAAGCCCGTGACATACACCCTCCGTTTGCTTATTGCGTTTACGTGACTTACTTCGTGAAACGAGGGAAGAGTTTTGGCGTATTTTCGCGATAAAGCCGATAGTCCTCACCCAATGTTTTTAGCAGACTACGTTCTTCAAAATAGATGCCTATGACAATATACACAGTAAAGCCCATCGCCAACACCAGATGCCCCAGTGTCATGCGTGGTGTCACCCAAAAGCCGATTAACATGCCCAGCATCATGGGATGGCGTACCAGCTTGTACAAAAAATGGCTGCTAAATTCAACGTTAGTATAGGTTTTCTGGGCGTAGTGCAGATAGACCTGACGCAAACCAAACAAATCGAAATGATCCGTCAGAAAAGTAGCAAACGCAGAGAGTAACCAGCCCAAAGTAAAAATCGTCCACAGGGTTTTCACTAGCCACACCTGTTCGAATTGCCAGAGCACCGTTCCCATGGGGCGCCACCCTATCAACAGTATCCACATGAAAATGGTTGAAATCAGCACATAATGACTACGCTCCAGATGCTCAGGGACATGTTGCGTCCACCACTGTTTAAACCCGGGACGGGCCATAACACTGTGTTGTAATCCGAAGATAAATATCAACATCAAATTAAACAAGGCATCAGTCCACGGGTCATTTGATACCCCCGAGCCTGCGGACCAGGGCACCCACAATTCCGCTATAAAAAATACCAAATACAGCATCGTGAATAAAAAAATAAGATAACTCGCTATCCCATATATCATTGATTGTTTTGGTGTCATGTTTAATACCTGTTTTTTGAAGAAAGTGGACTCACCTTATCGCATTAACTACTCAGAGCTAAGCAACTTGGCAGTAACATTTTTCTGAATCAGCACATACACCGCGCCTGTTCCACCATGTAAAGGCTGGGTGCTATGAAAAGCCAAAACAGCTGGTAATTGCGGCAACCAATGATTAACAAAACTTTTTAATTTTGCCGGCACAGGACTCTGGATTCCTTTGCCATGTGTAATCACTACCGTGCGCAAATTCGCCTGCTGACAGGTATGAATAAACTTGAAAACAGCCTCTCTGGCCTGAGCAACAGTCATATGATGCAGATCCAGTGACGCTTCAATCGGCAGTTTTCCCAAACGCAATTTGCGATAGACACTGTCCTGAATACCTGTTTTTCTCCATTCAAGTAAATCACAAGGTCCGACCATCGCTGTAATATCGGTAGCAAGGTGGTTGGAATCGTGCTTTTTACTAAACACAGCCGAGTGACGTCTTGTTTCATCAACAAAACCGGGACGTCGCAAAGGACGGCCTACCACCGTTTTGTGTTCATGCTGACAGGGTGTCACATCGACCATCTCATCACGAAATGCGGACACGTCATCTTCCTGCATGGAGCACCTCAAGGAATAAGGCCTAAACACGACCCAATACACAGAGTCGGCCGGTTCATTAGTAACAACACCGAGTCAGACTACCAAAAATAGTCACCGAGGCAAATAGCCGCCGCCAGCAGACAGCGTCATGCAAAAGAAGGGAAACAACAAGGCTTAAACAGGCAACAAACGCGCAGGAAGATAAAGTTATGACCAAAAAAGCTCAGCGACTGAGCTGATTAAATGCAAGCAAATCACGCGCGCGCACCTGCGTTTGTGATTGACGCGAATAAATTTCAGATCCATGACGCAAGGCAGGACAACGCGGACAGTCATGCAAGGCTTGAAAGGTTCTGGATTGAGCATTCCACACGGAGGCCACGAGCACCGAGCCCACCCCGGCCAAATAGAATGCATTACTTATCACAAGAAAATGACCATAAAAAATCAGCGTCAAGCCTAATACAGCCATTATCAAGGGTTTGTAACCATGGCGTTCTCTAACCTTGTAAAGCAAGGCACCCAAGGCAAGAAACAGAGAAAACAACACCACGGGTATTATAAACACGACAAAATATTTAAAGTCTGCACTCATCACACCACCATGCAGGCCCGCAAGACGACTGCCACAGTGTGAACACAGCGTGTCAGCAAAAAAACTCAGCACCAATAAGGGAAGCACACTCCATACCAGCCACAGGTTAAACTTTTTGGATGGCTGAGCAACATATTCTCTTTGTGTTTTTTGTTCACTAAGGGCGTGGGTAATACGTGCCGTACTGGGTATAGCATCGCCTCCGCCATCAAAAAAACCAATAAAACGATAAAAACGTTCGAGCAAGGTACTGCCGGTATTTAACACGTCCACACCGTTAACCAATACCGTCAGAGCTCCTTTGGATGCAATGACAGGAGGCAGGTTTTTTTGTCGAAGATCCCATTCGTGCCAATGAGGCTCAATGCCTGCATGCAGAAAAGCACGCAGAACCCTGCCTCTTAAAACCTGAAGCTGGCTGTTATAGTGTTTAAAAACGATATCAACCCTGACCATAACCCATTTAAGCTCTTGAGATGTATTCGGCGCTGTTAGGCAAATTTTCGGTCTGTTTTATCTCTCAAAATAACCAGTGACTGTTAATGCCAGATCGCGGCAAAAGCACTCCATCCCTCCGGGTTGCACCCCAAAAACCGCCGGGTGGATAGTGTTAAAGGCCCTAAGGACATTAAAAACCGTACAGAATTGCTCACAAACAAAAGCTGGCATCATCGGGCTAATTATAGGCGATTTAAGCATGTGTCAGGTTTTATAAATGTTACATCCTGTGGGCGTCTTTTGTAATTATTTTTGTTTTGCAGATTTATACTTTTCGTTATGTATATCAAAGACATTTACTTCTTTAGCCATTTTTTACCATTAAAATGTCGTTTGGCTACGGCATGGCCCGATTTAGCACGTCTGTAAACGACCCTTGCCGCATTTAAAAGGTTCCGCCTAAAGCCCATAACACTATACTATAGGCCCATACACTTTTTTGAACCGGACGAAGTACATCAAATAGAAGTACATCAAATAAACGCCGCGCCAAGCTGAGCTCAAACACTTAGGCTATTAATCAAGGTCGGTCATTTATCAGTACATTGCTCAGTACAATGCTCAGTACAATGCTGATATGCCAACCCTCACAATAGACATAACGCATGATAATGAAAAAAACCACCGCGCTGACATTGTTTTGCCTATTCTGTTTCTTTTTTGCTACTAACAATGCCTACACAAGCACCGTCAGTCATGCTTTGGCCATTTATGGCGAACCCAAATATCCCAAAAGCTTCAAACATTTTGCTTACGTCAATCCTGATGCGCCCAAGGGTGGGGATGTTATTTTGAGCGTGGTCAGTTCCGGCGGCTTCGACAGCCTGAATCCTTTTGTACTGAAAGGCGAACCTGCCTTTGGTATTAATGAATATCTCTACGAAACCCTCGCCACTCCCTCTACTGACGAACCCTTCACCCAATACGGGCGGATTGCCAAAGGCATGGAGGTGGCCAACGATCGCTCATGGATTATTTTTCATCTAAATGAAAAAGCGCGTTTTCATGATGGCCATGCTATCACCGCTGAAGACGTGGTGTTTACGTTTAACATTCTCATGGAAAAAGGACATCCTTATTTTGCCTCGTATTACAGCGCTGTCGCTGAGGTAAAAGCCTTATCAAAGTACAAGGTAAAATTTTCATTCAAAGTAAAAAATAATCGCGAGCTACCGCTGATTGTAGGTTCCCTGCCGGTATTGCCCGCGCACTACTGGAAAGATAAAGACTTTACGCGCACCAACGTGCCCCCTCTGGGCAGTGGGCCCTACAAAATAAGCAGTGTTGACACCGGCCACGCGCTGACGCTGGAACGCGTTAAGGATTACTGGGGGGCAGACTTGTCTGTTAATCGTGGCCGTTATAATTTCGACAAAATGGTTATTGATTACTACCGCGACAACACAATCAGCCTGCAAGCCTTTAAATCGGGCGAATACCACTACCGTGCCGAAAATACCTCACGCAACTGGGCAACCTCCTATACGGGGAAAAATTTCGACAAGGGATACATCATAAAAAAAGAAATTCGGCATCAATTACCCACCGGGATGCAGTCGTTTGCCTACAACACTCGCCGTCCTTTGTTTCAGGACCCGCTGGTCAGAGAAGCGCTGAGCTACGCCTTTGATTTCGAGTGGACCAATCAACGTCTTTTTTACAATGCCTATATTCGCACCAACAGTTTTTTTTCAAACTCCGACCTGGCCTCCTCCGGGTTACCCGGCCCTGAGGAGTTAAAAATCCTCGCGCCATTTAAAGACCAGATTCCTGAGCGTGTTTTCACCCGCGAATATCAAGCTCCACGCAGCGACGGCAGCGGCAACAATCGCCAAAATCTGCTGATCGCCATGAACCTGCTCAAACAAGCCGGCTGGAAAATCAAAGACAACACGCTGATTAATGCCGCCGGCGAACCTTTCGAATTTAGCATTCTACTAGTCAGCCCGGATTTTGAACGAGTAACCTTGCCCTTCACCAAAAATCTGGCCCGTTTAGGCATAAAAGCCAAAGTACAGCTCATCGATACGCAGCAGTACATTAACCGCATTCAGTCCTTTGATTTCGACATGACCGTCGCCTCGTTTCAGCAAAATCTTTTTCCCGGCAATGAACAACGTAATTACTGGCATTCATCCTCAGCAAAACAACCCGGCAGTTTTAACTGGGTGGGCATTAGCGACCCGGTGGTCGATGCCCTGGTTGAAGGTTTAATCGCTGCGCCCGATCGTGATGCGCTCATTCATCAAAGTCGGGCGCTGGATCGTGTATTATTGTGGAATCATTACGTCATTCCTCACTGGCACATCCAAACCTTCCGCATTGCTTACTGGAATATTTTCGGCCAACCTGCCATTCAGCCTATCTATGACATCGGTTTTGACAACTGGTGGATCGATCCAGAAAAAAATGCCAAATTCCGTCCACGACAACACTAAGATTTCATCATGATTGCGTACACACTTCGCCGTTTATTTTTGATTATCCCTACCCTGCTGGGCGTAATGCTGCTTAATTACGTGATTATTCAGGCCGCGCCCGGCGGGCCGGTCGAAAAAATGCTGGCGCAGCTCCAGGGGTTTGAAGCAGGCGCGTCCTCCCGTTTAGGGGGAAGCCAGCAAGGTGAAACACAACGTTTGCAGACACGAAACAATCGTGCCAACGAAGGCAGTTACCGTGGTGCGCAGGGCATGGATCCTGAATTGATCAAACGCATTGAAAAACTCTATGGTTTTGATAAACCCGCACACGAGCGTTTTATTATCATGCTCAAAAGTTATCTGCGTTTTGATTTTGGTGACAGCTTTTTTCGTGACCGTAAAGTCATCGATTTAATTCTGGAAAAAATGCCCGTCTCCATCTCGCTGGGTTTATGGAGCACCCTGATTATTTATCTGATTTCCATTCCATTAGGCATCCGCAAAGCCGTATCCCATGGCTCACGCTTTGATATCTGGACCAGTTATGTTATTACCCTGGGTTATGCCGTGCCCGGTTTTTTGTTTGCCATTTTACTGGTGGTGTTTTTTTGCGGTGGCAGTTATCTCAACTGGTTTCCGCTGCGGGGTTTAACTTCACCAAATTTTCAGGACCTTTCAGTGTCCGGTAAAATTATCGATTACCTCTGGCATCTGGTGCTGCCGGTCACAACCTTGTCCATTGGTGGTTTTGCCACATTAACCATGCTGACCAAAAATTCTTTTCTCGACGAAATCAATAAACAGTATGTCATCACGGCACGCGCCAAAGGCCTGAGCGAAAATAAAATCCTCTACGGTCATGTTTTTCGTAATGCCATGCTGATTGTTGTGTCGGGAATTCCGGCTGCGCTTGTCGGTATTTTATTTACCGGCGCGCTGTTAATTGAAGTTATTTTTTCATTAGACGGTTTGGGCTTGCTCAGTTTCGAATCGGCGCTTAATCGTGATTATCCTGTAGTTTTTGGCACCTTGTTTATTTTTACGCTCATCGGTCTTGTGGTAAAACTTTTGGGCGATTTGACTTACATTCTCATTGATCCACGAATCGATTTTTCAAACCGGGAAAGTTAAGCATGCAAGTTCTTCGCCGCCACCTTCGCCCTATTAATCAACGCAAACTGGATAATTTTACCGCCAACCGTCGTGGTGTATGGGCACTACGCATTTTTATGCTGCTGTTTACGCTGAGCCTCTTCGCTGAATTTATTGCTAACGACGAACCTATTGTGGTGATGCACAAGGGACAGCTGTATTTTCCGGTGCTTACTGACTATCCCGAAACTACTTATGGTGGCGAGTTTGAAACGCTGACCGATTACCGCGACCCCTATGTCATCGACCTCATTAATGCCAATGGCTGGATGCTGTGGCCACCCATTCGTTACAGTTACGACACCATTCACTACGACCTGAGCACCTCCGCGCCCTCGGCCCCTACGAGCGAAAATTTACTTGGCACCGATGACCAGGCACGCGATGTCGCCGCGCGGGTGATTTATGGCTTTCGTATTTCCATTTTATTTGCGTTGACGCTGAGTTTTTTCAGCACCGTGATCGGTGTTATCGCAGGTGCCGTACAGGGTTTTTATGGCGGCAGAATCGATTTATACGGCCAACGCTTTATGGAAATCTGGAGCGGACTGCCCGTGCTTTATTTGCTTATTATTTTATCGAGTTTTGTTGAATCCAATTTCTGGTGGTTACTGGGCATCATGCTGCTGTTTAGCTGGTTGTCACTGGTTGATGTGGTGCGCGCAGAATTTCTACGCAGCCGAAATCTCGAATACGTTCGTGCCGCCAGAGCCTTGGGTGTCAGCAACACACGTATTATGTTTCAGCATATTCTGCCTAACGCCATGGTTGCTACCATTACCTTTTTGCCTTTTATTCTGACCGGTGCCGTCGCCACCCTGACCTCGCTGGATTTCTTGGGCTTTGGTTTACCACCCGGCTCGGCCTCGCTGGGTGAACTCGCGTCGCAAGGCAAAACAAATTTACATGCGCCGTGGCTGGGTGTGACTGCCTTTGTGGTTATTTCCAGCATGCTCGTGCTGCTGGTGTTTATTGGTGAAGCCATTCGGGATGCCTTTGATCCCCGCAAAACCCTTTGATTCTCGCAAAACATAGGAATTTCTGAGTCGACTCATGCCTAGCTCTCAAGCACTGTTACAGGTTGAAAATCTTTGTGTGCAATTCAAGGACGGCGAGCACATTATTCAAGCCGTTAGAGGCGTCAGTTTCGAACTTTTTAAAGGCGAAACACTGGCGCTAGTGGGTGAAAGTGGCTCGGGGAAGTCGGTCACTGCGCTGTCTATACTCAAATTGCTGCCCTACCCCAAAGCCTCGCATCCAAGCGGCAAAATTTTGTACGACAAGCAAGATCTGCTTTCGCTCAGCAATGAAAGCCTGCAAAAAATCCGTGGCAAACGCATCAGCATTATTTTTCAGGAGCCGATGACCTCGCTTAACCCACTGCACACCATTGAAAAACAAATCAGTGAAACGCTTGAACTGCACATGGGTTTAAACAAAAAAGACAGCGCACGCCGCTGTCTGGAATTACTTGAGCGAGTGGGTATTCCCAAAGCCGCACAACGTCTCAAAGCCTATCCGCATGAACTGTCGGGCGGTCAACGACAGCGCGTGATGATTGCCATGGCGCTGGCGAGCGAACCCGACATTCTCATTGCTGACGAACCCACCACCGCGTTGGATGTCACCATTCAGATGCAAATACTGGAATTATTAAAATCCTTGCAACAGCAATTGCAGCTGAGCATTCTGCTTATCACGCATGATCTGGGACTGGTGAAAAGTTTTGCCCAACGCATCGCGGTGATGAAACAAGGTCAGCTGGTCGAAATCGGCGAAACGCAGCAGGTCTTTAACCAGCCGCAACACCCTTACACACAGTTATTATTAAACACCCACCTCGCGCCAAAAATTAAAACCAACATTAGGCGTGGTGAAGCCTTAATTAGCGCGCACGATATAAAAGTGTGGTTTCCGCTTAAAAAAGGCATTTTAAATCGCACCTATGACCACGTAAAAGCTGTCAATACTATCAACTTCACCCTGTTCCAGGGACAAACACTGGGTATTGTCGGTGAAAGCGGCTCAGGTAAAACCACGCTGGGTCTGGCGCTGGCCAAACTACTGCCGTTTCAAGGACAGATCAGTTATCGGAATCAACGGCTCGATGGCCTGAATCAAAAACAGTTCCGTCCCTTTCGTAAAAAAATTCAAATGGTGTTTCAGGACCCCTACGGCAGTTTAAGCCCACGCTTATCCGTAGCCGAAATTGTTGACGAAGGGCTGAAAATACACACCAATTACCCAGAAAACAAACGCCTCGAACTCATCACCCAATCGTTACAGGATGTGGGTTTGGATGCCACTTGTCTCGGTCGTTATCCCCACGAATTTTCTGGTGGCCAGCGTCAGCGCATTGCCATTGCCCGCGCCCTGGTGCTGAACCCTGAAATTATTATCTTTGACGAACCCACCTCGGCACTCGATCGTTCGGTGCAAGTGCAAGTTGTCGAATTATTGCAATCCTTGCAGGAAAAATTTCAACTCACCTATTTGATTATTTCGCACGACCTGTCGGTAATCAAAGCCCTCTGCCACGACATTATTGTGATGAAAGAAGGCGAAATGCTGGAGCAAAACAGCACAGAAGAATTGTTCAAAAATCCCCAGCACGCTTACACGCAAGCATTACTTGCGGCGGCGTTTGAACAGTAGCCGCCTGTATATTTGAGTCAATTCGCTTTCGTGCAAGGGCATGCTCGCTGGCACGGCAAAACCCGGTTCACGGTGGCAGGAATAAATAATGCGAAAAAACCAAAAAACGGGATGATGCCCTTTTGCCACACCAGGAATGTTGTGACATCACCCCAGGAGCTAAAGCACCGCCGGCATTGGTGGCTACAATAATGCTGACGCCCTGTAAAAATCTTCACCCGTTCTAACACGGTAGTTATTGATACTGTTGTTCACGAGAGCTCACCCGGGCATACACTTCAGTGCCACCGTTCTTTTTTAACAGCAATACATCGTAGGGCATAAATGTCTCGCCCATTTCCATGCCGGGACTACCCACCGGCATGGCCGGAACAACAAGTCCACGCGCGTCGGCGGGGCGCTCGGTCAGAAAACGTTTTACGAGGCCCGCCGGCACATGACCTTCAAACACATAACCGTCGTCGGTAACTGCGGTGTGACAGGAACGAAAAGCCTCTGCCAGATTATGATTCTGTTTAATGGCATCAAGATCGTCGACATCATGAACAGTCGCTGTAAATCCGGCATCGCGCATATGATCAACCCAGCGACCACAGCAACTGCAGGTCGGACTTTTATACACGTGCAAACTCTGTGCGAACACATCATTTTTAGTCAGGGTGTTTTCTTGCGGTGACACCAGCGCAGGCTGTGCAGTTTTTGTATCGTTATTTTTATTACAACTGATGGAGCCGCAGGCAATCACCACAGTCATCATTCCTACAAACCAAGATTTTTTTCTCATAGTCTTTACCTCTTGAATCGCGACGTTATTACAGGCGTTTTTTACTCACTTTATCAGCAACAGCTAAGGCCGCGGCTCTTTGTATTCTGCATTTTATCTTACACGGTGCTTGACGCCTGTATTATGCACCTGTTTAGTATAGAGTACCCATTCGGCCACTTTTCATACCATGAACAATCAAATGTCACTGTCTGTCAGTTTTGCATCTGGTTTTTCTGCGCTTGCTTTAATATGCTGACAGTCTGACTGAACCAAAGGCTGGGCAGTTTAACCGTGTGATCGTCTGATCACATAAATGTCATGTTTTTTACTAAAGGAAGGACCTATGAAATCTACTAATTCTCGCAAGGCACTTTTGGCATCGCTTGGAACAGCTCTGGTTTCAGGTGCATTAATCACCCATACCCAAGCGCATGACAGCCCCTTCGGCATGCACGAACTGAACAGTGGTTACATGCAAGTGGCAGAAGGCTCGTGTGGTGAAGGCAAATGCGGCGCGGGCATGATGGGCAACGACGCCACACCTGCCACGACACCAAAAACCACACCCGAAGGCAAGTGCAGCCCCGGCATGGTAGATAAAAAAGCCAATATGGAAGGCAAATGCAGCGGCCCTAAATGTGTCACCGATAAGTGTGTAGACGGCAAGTGCGGTACTGAAAAGTGCGTGACAAAATGCGCCGATGGCACCTGTGGTGGCAACATGAAGGGCAGCATGAGCGGCGCGCCTGCGGCTAGCCCTGCAAAACCTGCCACACCTGCTGCACCTGTAAAAAAATAAGCCTTGTTTAAGCCCTTGCGTTTCAGAGTCACGGCTTAAGATCAGTCATTCTGAAACGCTTCAAATCGGCTGTTTTTAGCGTATGTGCGCCTATATTCCCCGAGTAATACCCTTTCCACTCAACAGGTGAGGCAAACACATGGTTCAACACAAACCTCTTCAGGGCGCAGGACTGGGCCTCAGACGAACGCTTATCAATGCGTTGTGTGAACAGATTCCGCCATCAGTTGATTTTTTCGAACTGGCACCTGAAAACTGGATCAACATTGGCGGTCGTTTAGGCAAACAGTTGCGTGCTTTGAGCGAACAACGCCCTCTGGTCACGCACGGTCTATCGCTCTCACTCGGCGGCACGCAACCACTTGATACCGACTTGCTGCTCAACATTAAAGAGTTTCTCAATGTTCACAAGGTTGCGCTCTACAGTGAACACCTGAGCTACAGCCATGACGGCGGCCATTTGTATGACTTGTTGCCCCTGCCTTTTACCGACGAGGCCGTGCATCATGTCGCCCAGCGGATTCGTCAAACACAAGACATTCTTGAACGCCGCATTGCCATTGAAAATATTTCCTACTATTTAACGCCCCGGCAAGACATGAGCGAAGTCGCGTTTATTAACGCCGTTCTCAACGAGGCCGACTGCGATCTCTTGCTCGATATCAACAACGTGTACGTCAACAGTGTCAATCAAAATTACGATGCCAAAACTTTTATTAACCAGATGCCGGCCGAACGCATCGTTTATATGCACATGGCGGGACATTTCGTTGAAGACGATGGTTTTATTATCGACACCCACGGTGCCGACGTGGTTGATCCGGTGTGGCAGCTGCTGGCCTACAGTTATGGACTGATCGGCCCGCGCCCGACCCTGCTTGAACGGGATTTTAACCTACCCGCTCTTGCGCAATTAGTGCAGGAGCTGGAACAGATCAAAACACTACAGCAAGAGGATAACGTTCATGGCGCTCGCCACACCTCCGCAGCTTGAAAGCAATCTGGCAACACTACAGGAAGATTTTACCCGCCACCTGCGTGACCCAGAGCGTGTTCCGGCACCGGCAGGATTAAGTCCACGCCGTGTCGCGGTGTATCGCGAACTGGTGTTTGAGAATATTTATTCCTTGCTCAGTAATTTTTTTCCGGTGATAAGCAGTTTATTTGTCGAAACCCAGTGGCGGGCTCTGGTGGCGGAATTTATTCGCGACTTTAAAGCCGAAACGCCTTATTTTCCCCAATTGGGACTGGAATTTATTTTTTTTCTGGCCGATCGTGAGTCAAAGGTTGAAGGCAAACCCTTTCTGCTTGAACTGGCCCATTACGAAGCAATGGAGCTGGAACTCTACCTAAGCGAAGAACTCAGCGGCGAAGCACTGTCAGCCGACGATCTGCACACAGGTGCACTGCGCTTGTCACCATTGGCAATGCCTCTGTCCTATCATTTTCCGGTGCACCAGATTAATCCCGATTTTCAGCCGCAGGTCGCAGCAGCGCAGCCCACTTTTCTGCTGATGTTTCGTGATGACAACGACAATGTGCGTTTTTTTGAACTGCAAAACCTGAATTTTCAACTCCTGTCCAGCATCAAGAACTTCCCTGGTAAAACGGCGCAGCAGTATCTATCGGTGCTGTTTCCCAACAAGGATCACACAACAGAACAGTTTTTGACGCAAGGGCAACACATCTTGAAGCAGTTTAACGATTTGCGCCTGTTAAGGCTGGCGTAAAAAGGCGTATTTTATGCTGAATCTGGCCAATAAATTACAGAATTTACTCGACCGAAGTCGTCACCTCGACTTTCTCGCCCCCCTGTTATTGCGTGCCTATCTGGCACCCATTTTCTGGATGGCAGGCAGCCAGAAACTCTTTGCCTTTGAGCAAACGGTTAACTGGTTTGGCAATCCCGACTGGGGCTTGGGCATGCCCTTCCCCACCTTGATGGCGGCTCTGGCCACCGGCACCGAATTAGCCGGTGCAGTATTGCTCACGCTGGGTTTGGCCACGCGCTGGGTATGTATCCCACTGCTGGTCACCATGGTCGTCGCCGCCCTCACCGTACATTGGAATAACGGCTGGCTGGCCATTGCCAGTGGCGAGGGTCTGTTTGCAACAGAACGCACCCTCGGTGCCATTGAACGTTTGAACAGGGCCAAAACCATTTTACAGGAACACGGCAATTATGCCTGGCTCACGGAAAACGGGCCCTTCGTCGTGCTCAATAACGGCATCGAGTTTGCTGCCACCTATTTTATTATGGTGCTAACCTTGTTGTTTAGCGGCGCGGGTAAGTATGTCAGTCTTGATTACTGGATTGCCAAACGCTGGCGCAAACACTGATCATGCAGTGACTGATCGTTTCGCGTCACATTACCTAACGGAGGTCCTATGCTGATTAAAATCCCCCGAGCGTCCGATTGCAAAGAGCATGAGGTGACTGACGAAAAACTCTATCACCAGCGCCGCGCCTTTATGACTCATGCTGTGCCCACTCTAGCAGCAGCCTTGGTTGCGCCCAGTTTATTGCTGTCGGCTTGCAATAAATCCAGCAACGCATCTGCAAGCAACACAAACGCTGCCACAGACGATGCGTTAACACCTTACGAAGACGTCACCACCTACAATAATTTTTACGAATTCGGCACCGACAAATCCGACCCGGCCCGTCTGGCTGCAAACTTTAAAACCCAAGCCTGGACGCTGCGTGTCGAAGGTGCGGTAAAAAATTCAGGCGTGTATACCCTGGAAGATTTAATCGCCAAACACCCGCCACAAGAACGTATTTACCGGTTGCGCTGTGTCGAAGCCTGGTCGATGGTGATTCCCTGGATGGGCATCCCCTTGGGTGATTTGATCAAACAGCTTGAACCGCTGTCCAGCGCGCGTTTTATCCAGTTTGAAACGCTCAACGATGCCAGCCAAATGCCCGGTTTGAACACATCAGTATTGCGTTGGCCCTATGTTGAAGGCTTGCGTATGGACGAAGCCCTGCATCCACTCACGCTGTTGGCCACTGGCCTCTACGGTAAATCGTTACTGGGACAAAATGGCGCACCAATTCGGCTGGTCGTGCCATGGAAATACGGTTTTAAAAGCATTAAATCCATTGTGGCCATGCGTTTTCTGCCTGAACAACCCGTCACCGCCTGGAACCAAAACGCCCCGCGTGAATACGGTTTTTATGCCAACGTTAATCCGAATGTTGATCACCCGCGCTGGAGTCAGAAAAAAGAACGGCGCATTGGTGAGTTTCAAAAAAGAGAAACACGGCTGTTTAATGGTTACGACGAAGTTGCCAGTCTGTACAGCGGCATGGATTTGAAAACCTATTTCTAACTCACCCCGGACGCAGCCTTTGTGCCCACGTTTAACGCCCTGAAAATTGTCTGTTTTATAGCCTGTTGCGCCCCTTTATTCTGGCTGGGCACACAGGCTTTTTATCATCAGCTGGGCGCCAATCCTATTGAGACAGTGATTCATTTCAGCGGTCTTTGGGCCTTGCGTTTACTGCTTATCACGCTCACCGTCACGCCTTTGCGAATTGTGTTTGACTGGCAGCAGCCCTTGCAGATCAGACGCATGCTGGGTTTGTTTTCATTTTTTTACGCCACACTGCATGTGCTGGCTTATGTGGTGCTCGATCAGTATTTCGCCTGGCCGGATATTTTTGCCGACATTATCAAACGGCCTTATATCACCTTGGGTTTGAGCGCCTGGATATTACTTGTTCCCCTGGCCATTACATCAACGCACAAAATGATAGGTCGTTTGGGCTGGCAACGCTGGCAGCGTTTACATCAACTGATTTACATCATCGCTGTCGCCGCTTTGCTGCACTACGCCTTGCTTATCAAAGCCGGCTGGGGTCAGGCTTGGCCTTATATTGCGGTTTTTGCCCTTCTGATGGCCGTGCGGATAAAAAAGTTCAGCGGCCAGTAATAGTCTAACAATATCAATGAATGGCACAGGCTTACGCCAACATGCCCTCTTGTCGAATAAAAGCCAGCACCGCGTCCACACCTTCTTCCGTTTTTAAATTGGTAAATACAAAAGGACGTTCGCCACGCATTTTTCTGGCGTCACGGTCCATAACATCGAGAGAAGCACCCACCAAAGGGGCCAGATCAATTTTATTGATAATCAACAAATCCGATTTGGTAATACCCGGCCCACCTTTGCGTGGAATTTTATCCCCGGCAGCCACGTCGATCACATACAGCGTTAGATCTGACAATTCAGGACTAAACGTAGCGCTAAGATTATCGCCACCACTTTCGACCAGAATCAGATCCAGATCGGCGTGACGCCGGTGTAATTCATCAATCGCGGCCAGATTCATCGACGCATCTTCACGAATAGCCGTATGGGGGCAGCCTCCAGTTTCAACCCCGATAATACGATCGGCTGCCAGGGCTTCATGGCGGGTCAGGAATTCTGCATCTTCGCGGGTGTAAATATCATTCGTCACTACGGCAATATTGAGATCGTCTTTCATGCGACAGCACAGTACACGTAATAATGCCGTTTTTCCGGAACCGACCGGCCCGCCCACGCCAACACGCAGTGTTTGTTTCATTGTTATTGCTCCGTTTAGTGATTGGTGTATTTCATGGTTTTTATCCACATCAGGATCGGAATAATCGCGAATACTGTGTTTCATGCCAGGCGCTGGCCATCGCCAGTGAGGGCAGACTGGCGCCAACGTCCTCATCCCTTAGATTCAATGCCATGGTTACGGTCGGCGGAATCAATTCTGTTTTTTGCAGCAATAAACGCTGCGCATCACTTTGGCCTAAAGGCAACAATTTGGTCGCTGCCGTAATCTGGTTTTCCAGCCAAGTCCACAAATAGGCACCCAGTGCATCCTCATCACTCAAGGCCCAAAATTGGGTCGCCACGGCAAAACCACCGATAAAGCTGGGGTCGATGTTTTGATACACGCCCATGTTTATGCCCAAGGTGTGCAGCAGGCGATTCATGGCACTGCCCATTACACGCTCAGCCTGCAATAATTCCGCCGACTCCCGGCTGGCCAATAAAAAATCCGACCAATACTGGAATTCATTCACATTGCCATCGGCATAGGCGCGTTTCAAACGCAGGACTACGGGCAAATCCAGATAAGCCATGGATTCAGCCATCACCACGTCCAGCCATTGGCCAATATCCTGCACCGAGACCAGCCAGCGCGTTTCAATGGCATACTCCAGACCCTGGGAAAAACTGAAACCACCGACCGGCAACATCGGGCTGCATAAATGCAAACAGCGTAACTGGCTTAAATTCATCGTTAAACTCAGTGATCGTGGTGGTGTGCCTGAGCGCTATAAGCACCACGTTCAGGAATAAACGCGGCGTCACGGTGCTCAATACGCAAGCCAAAACTCAGCAGCATGTCTTCCAGCACATGATCGGGCATCATTTGCAGCCATAAATCACCCATCTGCAAACGCACATGACGATTACCCAGGTGATAACAGGCGCGAGCAAAACTCGGCCAGTCAGGCGCGGTCGCACGGGTCACCGCTTCCGGCGCGTATTCCACCCGAATCACACGAGCACAGCTGCTTTTAAGCAAGTGACCGGCATCAAGCACACTGCCACGCTCAAGAAAAACCCGTACCTCCTGCCCAGACACGGTCTGCGTTTTGAAACGTCCTTTTTCGCGCGTGAGATGATCCAGCGTGATAACTTCATCCACCGTTTGCGCTTCAGTCGTCGCAGGCGTTTGAATTTTTTCGTAAACATCCAGGCTCATGTTAATCCTCGTGCGGCTCTGCGGGTTAAAATCAAAAAAGACTGTATAACTGCGTTAAGGGCAATTCACTGGCCGGTTCACAGGTCAGCAGCACTCCATCTGCACGCACCTCATAGGTTTGCGGATCAACCGTGATCAGCGGTTGCCAGTGATTGTGAATCATATCTTTTTTCGCCAGCTGTCGGGTTTGGCGACAGGCCAGCAAGTTACGCTGTAAACCCAAGGTCTGTCGTAAGGCAGACGCATCCGTCAGTGAGCTGACAAACGTTGTGGAAAGCGCCGCCGGCAAGTGGCCAAAACTGCCAAACATGGGCCGGTAATACACCGGTTGCGGAGTAGGAATGGACGCGTTCGGATCGCCCATGGGCGCGGCGGCGATAAACCCGCCTTTTAATATCAGCGAGGCTTTGATGCCGAAAAACGCCGGTTTCCATAAAACCAGATCGGCCAGTTTGCCCACTTCAACCGAACCTATCACCGAGGCCATGCCATGGGTAATGGCCGGGTTAATTGTGTATTTGGCGATATAACGTTTTACCCGAAAATTATCATGGCGGCTGTTGTCTTCGGCCAAAGGGCCACGCTGTACTTTCATTTTGTGCGCGGTCTGCCAGGTGCGGGTAATCACTTCACCCACACGTCCCATGGCCTGTGAGTCGGATGAAATCATGCTGAACGCGCCCAGATCATGAAAAATATCTTCGGCGGCAATGGTTTCGCGGCGAATACGCGAATCGGCAAAGGCCACATCTTCTGGAATAGCCGGGTCGAGATGATGACAGACCATCAACATATCCAGATGCTCATCCACGGTGTTAACGGTATAAGGCCGGGTAGGATTTGTTGATGACGGCAGAACATTACTCAGCGAAGCGGCCTTGATAATATCCGGCGCATGGCCACCGCCCGCTCCTTCGGTATGGTAGGTGTGAATGGTGCGCCCCTTAAACGCCGCGAGGGTATCTTCAACAAAACCGGCTTCATTGAGGGTGTCGGTATGAATGGCCACTTGCACATCGTACTGATCTGCCACCCTTAGACAATTATCTATGGCTGCCGGTGTGGTGCCCCAGTCTTCATGAAGCTTGAGTCCACACGCGCCAAACAACAACTGTTCGGTCAGCGCTTCAGGCAAACTGGCATTGCCCTTGCCCAAAAAACCAAAGTTCATCGGAAAGCCATCAGTGGCCTGTAACATTTTACCGATATTCCAGGGGCCGGGGGTGCAGGTGGTGGCTTTAGTGCCGGTCGCCGGCCCTGTGCCGCCACCAATCATGGTGGTAATGCCTGACATCAGCGCTTCTTCAATCTGTTGCGGGCAGATAAAGTGAATATGGGCGTCCACACCACCAGCCGTTAGAATCTGCCCTTCACCCGCAATAATTTCAGTACCGGGGCCAATCAGCACATCAACCTTATTTTGAATATCGGGATTCCCGGCCTTGCCAATGGCGGCAATTTTTCCCTGTTTGATGCCCACATCGGCTTTTACGATGCCCCAGTAATCAACAATCAGCGCATTGGTAATGACAAGATCCATCGCATACAGCGAACTCACCTGTGATTGCCCCATACCATCACGAATGGTTTTTCCACCGCCAAATTTCACCTCGTCGCCATAGGTGGTGTAATCGCGTTCGACTTCGATTATCAGATCAGTATCTGCCAGACGCACACGATCACCCACGGTCGGGCCATACATCTGGGCGTAGGCAAGTCGATTGATGGTGCTCATGTCGTGTCCTCAGAAAAGTGTTACGAACAAAAAGGAAGTCTGTGCCTCAGGCATCCAACGGCCCCATAATGTCCCCGCGAAAACCATAGACCTGACGCGTGCCGGCATAGGCCACCAGTTCTACGTGGCGTGATTGGCCGGGTTCAAAACGCACTGCCATGCCCGAGGGAATGTTTAAACGAAAGCCTCTCGAAGCTGGACGATCGAATTTCAAGGCCGGATTACTTTCATAAAAATGGTAATGCGAGCCGACTTGAATGGGTCGGTCCCCGGTGTTTAACACTATCAGCTGTTTCGTTTCCCGGCCCACATTCAGCGCGTGCTCTCCGGCCTCGACAAGCAGTTCACCTGGTTTCATACGTGTGCTCCTGCATTTATGCAGTCGTTTTAGATAAGCGCTTTAGACAATCTGTTTAGACAATGGGTTGGTGAACAGTGACCAGTTTGGTGCCATCGGGAAAGGTTGCTTCCACTTGCACCTCGCTGACCAGCTCGGGCACACCCGGCATGACCTGTTCCCGGCTGAGAATGGTTTTGCCAAAACTCATCAATTCCACCACCGATTTGCCTTCGCGCGCGCCTTCGATCAGGGCCATGGTAATCAGCGCCGTGGCTTCGGGATAATTGAGCTTCAAACCTTTGGCCAGTCGCCGCTCGGCTAACAAGGCGGCGGTAAATACCAGCAGTTTGTCTTTTTCTCGTGGTAA
>Ga0209841_1000048_pt1 | contig 26404 bp, 22 predicted proteins | sample GWRWT4_30Apr14_FD_187185 | JGI IMG/M metagenome (GOLD analysis project Ga0209841, IMG submission 187185) | Sand microcosm microbial communities from a hyporheic zone in Columbia River, Washington, USA - GW-RW T4_30-Apr-14 (SPAdes) (version 2) | ecosystem: Engineered > Artificial ecosystem > Sand...
CCGTGCCCCACGTGGGCACTACGTTGAGTTTTTCCTGCTTATCGTGGCCGACATAGAGCACCAGCTCACCGCCATCGTTGTCTTGCCACTGCGGATTTAAATACACCACCAGCGAAAGCACACGGTTCGCTTGCCCTTTAAACGCATCGAGATGTTTTTTATAAAACGCACCAGGCGTGTAGTGGGCAAAGTGACTTTCAAAGCTTTTTAAACCCAGATACAAATGCCGATTAAGGTGGCCTTGCAAGGCAGCGGCCCAGTCAAGCCAGTCACGGCAGGCGGGACTTTGATCTTGAATCCAGCAAATTTCATCACTGCGAATGCGGTGATTGCGCAGATAATGCTGTTCACGACCTATGCCTGCATTTTTGAACTGCTCAGTCGATAGAGTCTGCAAATAGTCCCAGAGGCGGTGGGTCAACACATCTGGCAGTGCGCCGGGGTGAATACTGTAGCCATGTTGCAGAATGTTTTTGGTGATGATCTGAAAAAGCGGAGATTTTTCATATGCGTCACCCTCGTGAATCGGCTCTGTTATCACTGATTATTTTCCGGAACGGGAATATTTTTTAACGGTGGCATGCACGCCGCGACTAAATGCTTTGGTATGTTCTTCCAGCAAACTGACGCCATATAAAATAATCACCACCAGAATGGACACTTTGATCGCCGCCTCGTGGTGATCGGTAGCAATCATAATACCAATAGCGGCGAGCACCCAAATGGTTGCCGCCGAGGTAACACCCATCACCGCACCGTCTTTGGTCATCATCACACCGGCGCCAAGAAAACCAATGCCGGTAATAATTTGTCCCACCACCCTTGAAGGGTCGTTGATATTTCCTTTAAGCAAAAAGGAGGTGGCCAAAAACAGATAGGTGCCTAGCGTAATCAAGGCCGAGGTTCGAATACCCACCGGTTTTCCGCGCAGCTGGCGCTCCAAACCGACAATAGTGCCACATAAAATGGCCGTGCCAATGGATGACCATTGATAAGGATCAATATTAAAAAGTGTGTGCAGAGTCATGTGCGTTTATCCACAATAAGTTGCAGTGGACAGTTATCGCGGTTTGATCAGATTCTGCAGACCGGCTGATCTGAGAATAGCTTCTCCCTGTGCACGAATTGCCTCTGCATTATCGAACTGCAAGGCCTGGTGTAAAAATTTCTCGGCCTGCTCAGTTGTTACTGCCCGAATAAGCCACTTGATACGCGGCAACTTGTCCGAACTCAAACTGATTCTTCTAACACCCATGCCAAGTAACAACAAGGCAGCCACCGGATCGGAGGCCATTTCACCGCAAACACTCAAGGGTAGCTGGCAATCCCTGGCTATCTGGGTGATCCGGTTAATTTCATGAATAATGGCCGGGTGTACAGGTTCGAAACGCTTGGCAACACGCGCATTATTTCTATCAAGCGCCAACAAATACTGGCTTAAATCGTTGGTGCCAACAGAAATAAAATCGATTCTGTCTTTCCATAAGGCTAGCAGAGAAATTGCTGCGGGGACTTCAACCATAACGCCCACTTTAGGCCGTTTGAACAAAACGCCCTCATTGGTCAGCTGAGCACAGGCGTCGTCCAGGGTGTTGAGAAACCCATCAAGTTCACTGCTTGCGCCGATCATGGGCAATAAAATATGCAAATCAACGTCAGTTCCTGAGGCGCGGATGATGGCACGCACCTGCGTCATCAATAACTGCACGTTGTCGAGCACGAAGCGAATACCCCGCCAACCCAACGCGGGATTCTCTTCACCTTTAATAGGGTAATAAGGCAATTGTTTATCACCGCCGACATCCAGAATCCTGAAATACACCGGCATGGTGGCATAGGCCTGACATACGGTTTTATAGACCTCGACCTGTTCATCCTCTGAAGGAAAACTTTGCCGCATCATAAAAGGAATTTCAGTCCGATATAGTCCCACCCCTTCGGCACCGTTATTAAGCCCCGGCCTGATGTCCGCGAGCAGACCGGTATTGGTAAACAGCTGAACACGGGCGCCATCGAGCGTAATAGCGGGCAAATCACGCAAATTACTCAACTGGGAGGTGAGCATCTTGGCATCAAGAATCAGACGGTTGTATTCATTGAGCACGGTTTCGGTTGGATGACGAATGATTTGCCCGGTATTGCCATCCACAAGAATGAGCTCATCGGTTTTGAGGCCCTTGATTTCTCCCACACCCATGACCGCAGGCACACCCAGGGCATTAGCTAACACCGCTGTGTGCGATAAAGCCGAGCCTTCAAAACAGACCACCCCTGCGAGTGTGCCCGGCGGTAAATTGGCAATATCCGACGCAAAAACCTGCGCACCAATCAGAATAATTTTATCGCCTTCAGCATTCACTGGTTCTGACTTGTTGCTGCCCAGCCACACCTGATACAGCTTGTTGCCCAAGTGGTGCATATCTTCGCTGCGTGCCCGAAGGTAGGGATCATCCATCAGCGAAAACAATTCGGCAAAATAATGAATACTAAGTTTCAAGGCTGAAGGCAGGGCATAACCGTTACGAAGCTCGGTTTCGACCCGCTCCGATAACATAGGGTCAGCGAGCAACATCTGGTAAGCATCAAAAATACCGGATACTTCTTTGGACACCTCATTACCCAAGGCATTTTTATCAGCATAAATATCCTTGCGGGTTCGCTCTACCAACAAATGCCACTGAGACAGCTGGACCTCGATGTCGCCACTTTTGACTTCAAGCACATCCTGCAAGCGTGAACCCGTACACCACTGAATTTTGCCATAGGCAATACCCGCAGCGCCCACCACACCGGGGTAACGCATGTTTTTTTTATTTGCATCCGTCGTCAGCGACACATCGGGCAGAATCAAGGCCAGATGCGCCGCCAGAGTGACCAGAAAGGCCTCATTCTCTTCGTTAAGTTTGACGCTGTCCTTGCTCTGCACCACAAGCACGCCAATCACCGCGCCCTGTCGTACCAGCGGCACGCCACAGAAACTATGAAAACGTTCCTCATGTGTTTGCGCAACGTAATAAAAATCCGGGTGCGTGGCGGCATCTTCAATATTCAGTGAAAGACGGCTGTTCGCCACCCAGCCAACCAGTCCCCTGCCTTTGGGTATTTTGACCGGGTGATGCATGCTTAAACCGTGACTGGCGAGCAGGACCATTTCTTTTTCATCGTTGCTCAAATACAAACTACAGACGTCGGCTTGAACAACATGGCTGACCGAATTAACCAGCAGCTGCACTTGCTCTGAAGGTTTTTCTACCAGTGCCACTTCCTGAATAATACGTGTTAATTCCAGCATCACATTTTTCATGATCTACGCGCCTTGGCCTGAGAAATATCTGAGCGTGCGGTCAACCCGCGCTCCATTTGAATGGCCTCTTCTCCATCCTGGTAGTAATGTGGAATATGTTTGATCGGTGAAAACCCCAGTCTAGCGTAAAAATCACGAGTGTATTGGTGGGTAGAACGCACCTCAAGTCGCATGGTCTTGTAACCTTTCTGTTCAGCGGCGCGTAATGCTTCTTGCATTAAAGACAGCGCTATTTTTTTCCCCCTGAATGCTTCACTCACTGCAATGGAATACAAACGTGCCGGGCGTGGCAGGGCCGGCACAAACACCAGGGCATAGGCCACCACCTGCGCATCAACCGTGGCCACCAGCGTCAGGGCTTTGGCTCGATTAAGAAGATAACGCATTTGCCGGGGCGAAATGCAGTCGCTCTGAAAACTGGATTGCTCAATGGCCAGCAGTGCGGGGGCATCGCTTTTTTGAGCACGTCGTATACTGACGGCCTGCATACTTTAGCGACCCCTTTGTTCCAGACGGCGGGCAAACTCCGACATAATAAGCATGTACAGCTCATTACCCAAGTAGGCATCTTCGACCGGATGATCAAGGTTGGGATTGTCATTGACTTCGATCACATAGACCTGATGCCCCCTTTGTTTGATATCCACACCATACAAACCTTTGCCAATCACATTGGCTGACTTAACGGCCGCATCAAGCACCGACTTGGGAATTTCAAAAGTAGGCAGCGTTTCATAGGCACCGGATAAATTTTGTTTGACATCGTGGTTGTAAATTTGCCAGTGATTGTGGGCCATATGATAACGGCACGCGTAAATGGCACGGCCGTTCAGCACACCCACCCGCCAGTCAAAATCGGTATAAAGATATTCCTGCACCAGTACCAGTGCTGTATTACTGAATAACTGAGTCAGCTTGGCTTCTAACTCCTTACGATCATTAATCTTATACACCCCTTTGGAAAAAGAACCTTGAGGCAATTTCAACACCATGGGATAGTCAAAATAACTTTCTACTTCATCAATATCTTGTGGCGTGGAACTGGCCAGCACGCGTGTGCGTAACGACGGCACATGGTTATAAGTGAAGGCGTCATGCAGAAAAACCTTGTTGCAGCAACGCAGAATGGACGTTGGATCATCAATCACCACCAACCCTTCCTGTTCGGCGCGAATGGCCATGCGGTAGGTATGATGATCAATCGCGGTGGTTTCACGGATAAACAGTGCATCAAACTGCGACAGCTGCTGCATATTCTGCGCCGTAATGGTTTCGGCATGAATGCCCACCTTGGCCGCCGCTCGAATAAAACGTGAAATAGCCTCTTTATTGCTCGGCGGATGCGGCTCATCGGGATTCACCAGAATAGCCATGTCCCAACGGTGCTGTTTTTTGGAAAACGGTACGCGCCACGTTTTTGTGGTAAACAATTCCAGACGTTGAATAAACAGGAGCTGCTCTTCAGCGTTTAATTCAACAAACGCACAATGTTTGACCTTGAACAAAATATTATTTTTTTCGCGGCGCAAACTGATTTTAAGAATGGGCGCCGGATAAATATCAAAAATCTTGCGCGCCAGTTTTTGATAACGTTCTTCTTCTGCCCAACTGAAAAACACCAGTAATTCTTTGGGCGAATCACCCAGAATGTCGGCCAGGCCCGTGCCAAACAACAGCTTGTCGGCATGATCCTGCCCCGAGTCGCGTAAATCGTTAACCGTTTTAACGCTGGGCAAGACCTTGTGCTGTCTGGCTTCCGCCAGCAAAGAACAGTAATAACCCTTACTTAAATAATGGGCCGTGTCACACAGATTAATGACCCGGGTTTTAGGTTCATTGAGCTTGGGGTAGTCGGTCAAATAACGTTGAAAACTAATAATAAGCAAGACAGGGTCTTTCTCAAAACGGCTTTGAAGTTCGGTATCATCAGTGTCAACCACCACAATAGTCTTGTACATAAGAACAAAATCTCAATAAAACAAAAGCGTTTTTAGATTGGCACGTGCTGCTGAAAGGGGAATAAAACTGTAAAACCGTTTCCAGACAGGCAGGTAGTTTGATGACCGTGATCTCGAATGTTTTCAGCCATAGACGGGGCGAAAAGCGCTGTCATGTGGTTTTGCTGGCAAGCGTTTGGCATTAACGTTTAAGCCGCCAGGCTGTCGCATTTTAGTGCGGTCTGACCGGTCAAAAATGCGCACACAAACAGGGCTTCTAATTATCACCAATTAGACGGCTTGACAAGCTAATTTTAAACACCCGCACGTGCACCATGACTGCGCGTATTCAGGCATACTGCCCACCTCGCTTCCGATACCCTTGCTGCTCGTTTACGCTCTTCCGAGCTCCGGAAATAACTGCGTTGTAGCATAGCAGTTTTTGTGCAGCAGCAAAGGCTCTCGAACGTGCAACGAAGACTATATGTGATATTCGTAGCAGTAAAAAAATACAGGCCAAGGTTTTATTGGCTATTTTAGAATAAGTCATCGGACGCAACGCCAAAAACACCGGCTAACAATTTAAAATGAAGCCCCCATAACAGGAAGCGTAACATGAAAAAAGTCAAACCCTGTGTGGGCTGGCGCGAATGGGTGCAATTGCCAGCCCTGCATATTGATGCCATTGACGCAAAAGTCGATACCGGGGCTAAAACCTGTGCGCTGCATGCCTATTATGTAGAACCCTATACCAACGCTGATAATGAACAATGGGTGAAATTTGGCATTCATCCCAGCCAAAACAGCAAGGTTAAAACCGTTGAGTGTCATGCAAAATTACTGGAACAACGTCGGGTAAAAAATTCCGGCGGCTACGACGAACAACGTTACGTCATTGTCACCCCTATCACCGTCGGCAATGACACCTTTGAATGCGAAGTGACACTGACCGATCGGGAAACCATGCGTTTTCGTATGCTGCTGGGGCGCAATGCGCTCAAAGGGCGTTTTATGGTTGATCCGGGGCGCTCTTATTTATTACGCCGCCCTGCGGCAAAAAACACCACGAAGGTGTAGGAATTTACTCATGAAGATTGGAATACTATCGCGAAACCCCAAACTCTATTCAAGCAAACGACTGGTTGAAGCAGGCGAAAAACGTGGCCACAGCATGCACGTGATCGACACCTTGCGATGCTACATGGACATTACCGCCTCCAAACCGGTGGTGCGCTATCAAGGCAGCAAACTCGAAGGTTTTGATGCCATCATTCCCCGTATCGGCGCATCCATCACCAATTACGGCACCGCCGTGATTCGCCAGTTTGAAATGATGGGCGTTTTTTGCCTGACCGAATCGGTGGCACTGGGGCGCTCGCGCGATAAACTGCGTGCCTTGCAATTACTCTCACGCAAAGACATCGGCATGCCTGCCACCGGTTTTGCCCACCATGTCGACAACACCAAAGACCTGATAAAACTCGTCGGCGGTGCGCCGCTGGTGGTTAAGTTACTCGAAGGCACACAAGGCCGCGGCGTGGTGCTGGCCGAAACCGGCAAAGCCGCCGAAAGTGTGATTGATGCCTTTCGTGAACTGGAAGCCGACTTTTTGGTGCAGGAATTTATCAAAGAAGCCGGCGGACGTGATGTCCGTTGTTTTGTCATTGGCAACAAAGTGATTGCCGCCATGGAGCGCACCGCGCAGGTGGGTGAATTTCGCTCCAATCTGCACTGCGGTGGCTCGGCGCAAATCACCAAACTCACGGCCCTTGAACGAAAAACCGCCGTTAAAGCCGCCCAAACCTTAGGCTTACGTGTTTCCGGTGTTGACCTCTTACGCGCACAACGTGGCCCCTTGGTGATGGAAGTTAACTCGTCACCCGGCCTTGAAGGCATTGAAACCGCAACAGGGCAGGACATTGCCGGGGCCATCATCGAATACATCGAAAGCCATGCCAAACCGAATCACACCAAAACTAAAGGCAAGGGGTGATTTTACGTTGGAACAATCAACACACATGCAAAATAACACCATCACCATCGCCGGCGTTGACGTAGGGCCGGGGCAGCAAGCCACCATTGACCTGCCCCTGGCCGCCATGGCCACCCACAAAAACGTTGAAATGACCATTCATGTTATTAACGGAAAAAAACCCGGCCCGAATTTATTTATCAGCGCCGCCATTCACGGCGATGAATTAAACGGCGTTGAAATCATCCGCCGACTGGTCAAACAAAAACAGATGCAACAAATCAGCGGCTCGTTAATTGCCATCCCTATCGTTAATGTTCACGGTTTTATTACCCACTCCCGCTATCTGCCCGATGGCCGTGATCTTAACCGCAGTTTTCCCGGCAGCAGCACCGGCTCTTTAGCCAGCCGTATGGCCTATACCTTTCTGACCGAAATCGTCAGCAAATCGACCCACGGCATTGATCTGCACACCGGCGCACGCCACCGTGAAAATCTGCCACAAATTCGTGCTGACCTGGGCAATGCCGAATTAAAAAAACTCTGTTTGGCCTTTGGCGGTGTGTCGGTGATTATTGATTCCAAAATCCGCGACGGCTCCTTGCGTCAGGCCGGTGATGACAGCAAAACCCCCATTTTGTTATACGAAGGTGGCGAAGCCCTACGTTTTGATGAAAGCGCCATTCGCATCGGCGTGAAGGGTATTCAAAATGTCATGCGCGCGCTGGGCATGCTGCCCGAAAGCAAAAAAACCGGCAAAAAAAATACCGGCACACCGGTCACGTTGATATCCAACACCGCCTGGGTGCGAGCACCCTACAGCGGTATTTTACGTGTTTTTGTCCGGCTCGGTGCCCGTTGCGAAAAAGGTTGTGTGCTGGGCGTGATTGCCGACCCGCTGGGGAAAAATGAATACCAGGTCATAGCCCCTGAAACAGGCATTGTGATCGGCCGCAGCAAGCTGCCGTTAGTCTATGAAGGTGATGCCTTGTTTCATCTGGCCTATTGAAATCAACACTGCCTGCATCAAACGATGCAGGAATAAACAAGTCCCAGCGCGGCGCAGACGGCAAGAACTTTTATCACACCCTGTTGGTATTTCCATAAGGCAATAAAAGCAAACACAGAAATTACGCTGTAAAACCACTCGAACTTGCCCGCAAAGGGTGTCGCTTCGGTGGCCTCGGGCCAGAGCACGTGCCAGCCAAAAAACAGGGCAAGGTTTAACACCACACCAACCACAGCGGCAGTGATGCCGGTTAAGGGTGCGGTGAATTTGAGATCACCATGAGTTGCTTCCACTAAAGGTGCACCGGCCAGAATAAACACAAAACTCGGCAAAAAAGTAAAAAATGTGGCCACCAGCGCACCGGCGCATCCAGCCAGAAACAAGGCCTCTGGCCCAAAGATTTGCTTTGTCCATGCACCGACAAAACCAACAAAAGACACTACCATAATCAACGGCCCCGGCGTGGTCTCACCCAGCGCCAGACCATCCATCATTTGCGTGCCTGTCAGCCATTGGTAGTGCTCAACACCGCCCTGATACACATAAGGCAGCACCGCATAGGCACCACCAAAAGTCACCAGCGCCGCTTGGGTGAAAAAGATTCCCATATCTTTTAATACCGGATGAGTCAGCATCAGCATGGCCGCCGCCCAGAGCGCACAGGCCGCAACAACTAACAAGATGAGATAGCGCCACTTGAATCGGGTATGCGCCAAGAGCGGGGTGTCATCGTCGATTAAAGCCGGGCCGTATTGTGTGTTGGACGTGCCGTGTCCGCCGCCGACCTTGAATGTGTCCGGTGACAGGCGACCACCCAACGCACCCAACAGCCCTGCCGCCAGTACAATGTAGGGAAAAGGCATTTTCAGCGCAAAAATAGCCACAAAAGACGCCGCCGCAAACAGCCATAACACCTTGTTTTTCAGCACCCGCGAACCAATACGCCAGGCAGCAAACATCACAATAGCAAGCACCGCTGGTTTGATGCCGTTAAACACACCCTGAACAAAAGTCAGGTTTCCAAAAGCCAGATAAACGTAAGACAAAGCCGCCAATATGAACAGTGAAGGCAAAACAAAAAGTATTCCGGCCACCAGACCGCCCTTTGTGCGATGCAGCAACCAGCCAATATAAATAGCCAGTTGCTGCGCCTCCGGGCCGGGCAACAACATGCAGTAATTAAGGGCATGAAGAAAACGCTGTTCGGAAATCCAGCGACGTTTTTCCACCAGATCGTGATGCATGAGGGCGATTTGTCCGGCAGGCCCACCAAAACTGACAAACCCCAATTTCAGCCAGTACATAAAGGCCTCGCGAAAAGAGGGATGTGCAGGACGTAGAAGCGCCGGATCAGAATTACTCACACGATTTAACCTTGGAAGAATTGACAACGTGCATAACAATAACGACCTTAGGCGGCCAACACAATCGACGACATTTACAAACACAATGGCAGGCCATAAGGCATGGTGAATCTGCCTCTATTGATATGTGTTAGCTTTAGACTGCCTGAAACTGAAGAACGGTAGCAAGATAAGAACCCTATAAAAACAGCAACATGAGCCCGCGTTTTTGCTCAATAAAACCCGTGCGCGCAGGGCAAGTGAACAACAAAGCCACAAAACAAAAAACAAAAAACCAGGGTAATGGCCGCGATAGCGACAATAAAAATGCCATGAATAAAAAATTCACCGCCGAGAGCCGCGCATACAACACCTAAAAGCAGAGCAAGGTAATCATTTATAGTGATCTGATGTGTTGAACAGGGTTTAGGTAATTACGATGCTATTAAACACACATCGGCATTAACAGCCCTGAGCGAAGTGAACGTCTAGCGATAAAATTCGACATAGAACCTGACTTTACCCAGTGGCTTTACCTGATGGTAAACAGTCGGTTCAACAACACCAAAATTGTTTGCATCCAGGTATATCTCTTCCTTGGGCTCGTTTATTGTGTAAAGCAGCTTTCCTTCTAATAGGATAATTTTCCCCCAAACACCCTCTTTAGTTTGATGATTATTTAACAAGCCCTTTGGCACGCTGCTTTCGTCAAATTCTGGCGTTTTCTTATATGCAACTACATTATCTGGAAGTGATTTCATGTTTTTCGCCCTATAACGTTAGAGTTACACAAGCCCCGAATGACTTACCAGCGCAATACGGGTACGTCCCGCAGGGTGGAAATAGCCCCGTTCTTCTTGTGTCAGACGCTGTGAAAAAATTCCGACGGTTAAATCATCACTCAGGGTGAAGGCTTCGCGTGAAAAGCGCTCGTGTAGTTGCTGGGTGTTAAACAGTGTGCGAAAAGGTTCACCGATAATTCGCATGCCTATGTCCACCATGCGCCAGAAGTAGCGCGTTCGTTTGTGTTGTTTGGGTGATAGGTTGTCGTATTCCGGTTTGCTGGCATAGTCAAAAGCAATCACACAGCCGGCCTGGCAAGTCTGGGCCAGTTCTTTAAATACCGCCCAAACAGTCTCTTCATGCAGATAGTAAGTTACACCCATCCAGGTAACGAACGTTGTTTGCTTGGGGTCGAATCCTGAGGCGAGTAAACGTTCGCCAATGCGTTCACTTTCAAAATCGATCGGCACAAAAGTAACGTTAGATGGAATGGTGTATCCGCGTTTGTTGAGTTGTTCACGTTTGGCAAACTGTGTGGCGGGATGGTCGAGTTCAAACACGCGCAACTGTGACACCAGTGCTGGACAACGTACCGAAAAGGAGTCCCAGCCGGCGCCGAGAATAATGTACTGGGTGACATTTTTTTCGCTAATGGCGCGGGTGAGTGCATCTTCTGCAAAACGCTGCCGTAAAAGTATTTGCGCCATTCTGTGCGTGCCTGGCCGGCGCGTCAGCATGCGTCTAAAACTGAATTGCATGAAGCGGCTTTGCGACAGCCAACGTAAGGACAGCGGTAAAAAATTTTCAGCCACAGGGTCAGGCAAAATCTGGCTTACGCCGGCGTTGGTGGCCAATGCGCGAAAAAAACACACCCACATGGCCGTTTGACTGCTGGTTTTTTTGCGCATAAAACAAAACATCCTTTTTCGTTATCGGTTATTACGTGAAATGGGTAGAATCATGTCCGTGAATGGCTCAGGGTTTGGCTGGTTCGTGAGTCACAGTGTGGCACAAAATGCAGCGTGGCGTGGTGCAACGCCCCATTAAAGCGGATCCGGTCTGTTTATGTAAGATTAAGTTCAACCCTTATTGTCTCTTATCAACATAAAAAACACCTTCATTAGCATAAACGTTATCTATGAAAAAATTGCTTAGCAGTATTGGCTGGATTGTTTTCGCGCTAATTGCCGGAGCGGTTCTGGGTTTAACGGCGCCAAAGCTGGCGACTCTTGTTGCGCCGCTTGCTAAATTTATTTTGCAGCTGATCAAGGCGGCCGCCACACCACTGGTATTTTTTGCCGTGATGGAGGCCATTTTGCGTTACAAGGTGGCAGGTAAGGACTTCTCCCGATTGCTCGTGATTACCTTCATTAATTCGGCCATCGCCATTGCGATTGGTTTGCTCATTGCCAATGTGTTTCAGCCGGGGCAGTATTTACATTTTCTGGCCAATGATGTGTCAGGCGCTGCGCAGAAAATTGATTTTATGGACTTGCTCGCCAAACAGTTGCCGGTGAGTATTGTGCAGCCATTGGCCGATAACAGCATCATGCCTTTGGTGTTAATGGCGCTGGCCTTTGGTTTCGCCTGGCGACGGGTGCGATCAAAACAAACCAGCGACACGCAGGCTTTGATGGAACAAGGGGAGGTGTGGGTTTCGCTCATTCGTGAAGTGTGTGAGACCTTGTTAATCTGGATTGTAAAATTGGTGCCCTTTGCTGTATTTGCCGCCAGTGCCAAAGTAACGGCAGAACACGGCTTGCATCCTTTTAAAGGATTGGGGCAATACGTTGCTTTGTGTTTATTGGGCATGCTGGTGCATGTTGCGTTTACCTACAGCACGTGGCTTGTATTTTTTGTACGGATCAGTTTACGGCAGTTCTGGCGTGTGGCTATTGAGCCGGTACTGTATTCCTTTAGCGTTAATAGCAGTCTGGTCGCTTTACCACTGACCTTGCGCGCCCTTGATCAACTCGGCGTTTCACGTCGTGCATCGACCCTGGCCGCCTGTGTGGGCACCAATCTGAATAACGACGGCATCATTTTGTATGAAGGTTTTACTGTGCTGGCGCTGGCGCAAGCGGGCGGCATTGACATGAGCCTGGGCACGCAAATTTTTGCGGCCTTGTATTGCATTTTTGCAGCCATGGGCGTGGCCGGTGTGCCCGAGGCGGGCGTGGTTGCTTTAACGCTGGTATTAGGCGGTTTGGGTTTGCCCACCGAAGCCCTGGCCCTACTTTTGTCAGTGGATTGGATCATCGCCCGCGCCCGTTCTTTTTTAAACACAAACTCGGACATGGTCGGTTCTTTGATTTTGAACCGTTGGATAAATTTATCGGAACGCAGCGCATTAAAAAGTGAGGGAAGCGAGTAATTAATAACGCTTTTCAATAAATAATTACCCGCTATTTTTAACCACACAAATTTATACACTGGAAAAATCTACACAATGTGAGGTGAGATACACATGGCACGAACCCCTCTGATGGCAGATCTTCGCCACGTATTTAAACAACTAAAAATAGCACGCGAACATAATATGTCTTTGCCCGAGTTTCGGGAAAAACTCGCAGAGCAACACATAAAAACAGCGGGCATTGCCGGCGAAAAACGCGCACTGTTGATTAATCGTCGCGAATTTATGGCCGGCTTGGCGGCACTCTCTGCCGCAGCGGCCTTGCCCAAACTGGCACGTGCCAGTGGCGAGCCGCGTATTGCCATTGTCGGTGCGGGTATTGCCGGTTTAAGCTGTGCGCTCAAGCTGGCCGATGCCGGTGTGCCCTCGACCCTTTATGAAGCTTCGTCGCGCGTGGGTGGCCGTATGTTCAGCAATAACGCCGGGTATTGGCAGAATCAACAGGTCAGCGAATGGTGTGGTGAATTGATCGACACCGATCATGTCACCATTCAGGCATTAGCAACGCGTTTTGGCCTGCCACTGGATGATTTGCTGGCGGCGCAGCCCAAGGCATCGGAAGACACCTGTTTTTTTAAGGGCCAGTACTACAGCAAAGCGCAGGCCGATAAAGATTTCGTCGCCATTTTTGACATTGTGACGGCTGACATGGAAGCGGTCGGCGAGAACACACTCCATGATGATATCTCTGCCGCAGGCCGCCGTTTTGATGCCATGAGCATCGCCGACTGGATCAGCAAAAAGGTGCCGGGTGGACTTGAATCACCCATGGGACAGTTGTTGCGCGTGGCCTATGAGGCCGAGTTTGGCGCCGATCTTGAAGATCAATCGGCACTGAATTTACTCTGGTTTCTCGCCGATCAGCCGGTAAAAAACCGTTTTTCCATTTTTGGTGTGTCGGACGAACGTTATCATCTTCGCGGTGGCAACGAGCAATTACCTCGTGCCATTGCCACGCATCTGGGTGGCGAGCGTATGATTCGTTTTGAGTCGTCCTTGCTTAAAGTGGCACAAAAACCGGACAAGCAATATCAGTTGACCTTTGAAACGCATGGCAAGGTATATGAAGAACGTGCCGACATGCTTGTTCTGGCATTGCCTTTTGCGGCCTTAAAACAAGTCGATTACCAACATGCTGGTTTTGATGCGCTTAAACAGCGTGCCATACAAGAGCTCGGTTGTGGCGCTAACAGTAAATTGCAGCTGCAATTTGATACACGCTTATGGAACGGTCGCGGACCTTGGCCTAAAACCGGTAATGGTTCCACCTTTGCCGATACGGGCTATCAGTCGTCGTGGGAGGTGTCACGCGCACAGTCAGGCACAACAGGCATTCTTAATCTCTATTCCGGCGGCAGTGTTGCCCGGCGCATGACAACAAACAAAGCCTTTGCAACGGCCCGTGTGGCTACGACAAAAGCGGATGCAGTCAGGGGATTGGCGCAAATTGAACGGGTTTTCCCGGGTTTATCTGCCCACTGGAACGGTTTGGCTACACAATCCTTGCCGCACAAATCAGGCTATTTTGGTGCTTCGTATGCCTATTATCGCGTCGGCCAATATGCGGCGTTTTGTGGTTACGAAGGCGTGCCACAAGGCAATGTGTATTTTTGTGGCGAACATACCTCGGTCGATTACCAGGGCTATATGGAAGGTGGTGCGGCCGAGGGTGAAACCACAGCGAAAAAAATTCTGGCCAAAATGGGTCGTTAAGCAAGACATAAACAAAACTGCCACTGCGTGTGGCAACTTCTAATTAGCATCACTTGACCAAAGCGAGGAACTTTTATGCCAGCACAATTACTCACCGGCCCTCTGTTGGGGCTGGAATCGGACACACTTTACACCCTTTGTTTTACTACCACTAAAAATGTCAGCCAGGCCAGCGTTAACGTTAGCGGTAAAAACATTGCTGCCACGGCAGAAGGTGACACCTATGCGAGCCGCTTCTGGCGCGCTGAAATTACGATTGCGCCCGATAATCAAGCAAAAAATGTGAGCTATAGCGTGATGGTCGATGGAGCACCGGCGTCGAATCGTAACCAGCAAAGCGCATGGACATTTCATGTGCCGGCGCGTGATGAAAAACCCCGAATGATGTATGCCTCCTGCAATGGTTTTTCCAGCGCTGATCTGGCCAACAAAACTGAGCACCCCTATGCACTGTGGGAAAAACTCAAAGCCGATCACGCACAAGCGCCTTATTCACTAATGATTCTCGGTGGTGATCAACTCTATGCCGATGAAATGTGGAGCACGGTGCCTGCGCTTAAAGAGTGGAGCAAACGCAAACTCAGCGACAAAAAAAATCGTGCGACCAACAAAGTCATGCTGCAACAGATCGACAAATTTTTTGATGAATTGTATCAGCAACGCTGGAGCGACCCCTGCATGGTTGAAATGCTGGCGTCTATTCCCAGCATTATGATGTGGGACGATCACGATATTTTCGATGGCTGGGGCAGTTACCCGGTCGACCTGCAACAAAGCCCGGTTTTTCAGGCGATTTTCAGCACGGCAAAATTGTATTTTGAGTTGTTGCAAATTCGTAGCCGCAAAAATACCAGCCTGCTTAACCCTAACGCTAAACATTATGCCTTTGCCCTGCAATTTCGCGGCTATCACATTCTGGCGCTGGATAATCGCGCCGAACGCACACTCACACAAGTCATGAGTCCGCAGCAGTGGCAAGATATGCTGGCTTACATGGACACAAAAATAACAAAAGGGGACGTGCTGTTATTGTCAGCCGTGCCGGTGGTGTACCGCGATTTTTCTTTTACCGAAACAACACTCGATGCCACACCCTGGGAAGAAGAACTCACCGATGATTTAAAAGACCACTGGCGTGCCAAAGAACATCAGGGCGAACGGGCGCGATTGATCATGCGTGTGCTGGATAATATCGGCAAGCGTCAGTTGCATGGCAATTGCCGCACGGTGATTTTATCGGGTGATGTACACATTGGTTGTCTGGGCGTGGTCAATGACCGTCGCTCAGCGCAATCACGCAAAATTCATCAGGTGGTATCTTCCGGCATTGTGCACCCGGCACCCAGTCGCATTGCCTGGTACGGCATTATGGCCGTAACCAATGACAAAACCGAACACCTCAATGAAGATAAAAGTATCGAAATAAATATGCTCAAACCCTACAGCTCGGATCAGTATTTACGCGTGCGTAACTATGTCAGCCTACAGGAAGGCACCGATAAAAAACTCTGGTTAAACTGGATGTGCGAATCAAAAGACAAACCGGTGTATCCGCTGGATTAACAGCAAGCATTAAACAAGAGTGTAAAAATGTACGATTATATTGTGGTGGGAGCGGGTTCAGCCGGCTGCGTGCTTGCCAACCGTTTATCGCACAACCCGGCAAACAAGGTGTTATTGCTTGAAGCCGGTGGCAGCGACTGGAACCCCTTTGTGCACATGCCGGCGGGCGTAGGCGAGCTGCTTAAATCGACCTGGGTGAACTGGTCTTTTCATACTGCAGCGGAAAAACACTTAAATAATCGCCCTTTGTACTGGCCGCGCGGCAAAGTGCTGGGCGGTTCCAGCTCGATGAATGGCATGGTGTATATTCGCGGCCATCCCACTGATTATGATGAATGGGCGCAATTGGGCTGCCATGGCTGGAGCTGGAACGAGGTCTTGCCCTACTTCAAGCGCTCAGAAAATTTTTTGGCTGGGGCGAATGAATTTCACGGCACGGGTGGCCCGCTTCAAGTCAGCTCAGGGCGTTCAGGCCATCGGTTATTTGACTTGTTTATTCAAGCCGGGCAAGACGCCGGGCTGCCTTATACGCCTGATTTTAATGGCAGCCAACAAGAAGGCGTGGGGCCTTATCATCTCACCATTACCAAAAAAGGCCGGCGTTGCAGCAGTGCTGCGGCTTTTTTAAAACCGGTTCGCTCGCGGACGAATCTGGACGTGCAAACACAGGCACACGTTACCCGTATTCTTTTTGACGGAAAAAAAGCGACAGGTGTTGAGTATCATCAAAAGGGTCAGATTAAACAGGCACGGGCGGCCAAAGAAGTTTTATTGTGTGCCGGTACCGTGCAATCGCCGCAGATTCTTTTGTTATCGGGTATTGGTCATGGACAAACGCTACAGCAATTTGGCATTGCAGTGTTGCAGCATTTGCCCGGCGTGGGGCAGAATTTGCAGGATCATTTGGATATCAGCATTCAAACGCAGGTGACCCAGCCCATTACCCTCTATGCAATGACACGGCCCGATAAAGCCTTGCGTGTCTTGCTGCAATATTGGCTGTTGGGAAGCGGTTTAGGCCGATCCAATGGACTGGAAGCCGGTGCTTTTGTTAAAACCCATCCTGACCTTGCCAAGCCGGATGTGCAGCTGCATTTTATTCCCACATTTATGTTTGATCACGGACGTAAAAAAGTGCACGACCACGGCATGATGCTGCATGCCTGCCAATTACGCCCGCAAAGCCGGGGTTTTGTTTCACTGAATTCGCCCAAGCCCTTCGCCGCGCCCCTGATTCAGCCAAATTATTTAAGTGCAGAAAATGACATTAACGTTATGGTTGCGGCGGTAAAAATAGCACGCGCTCTATTTAGCGCTAACGCGTTTAAAACAATCATTGGCGAAGAATATATGCCGGGGGAAAAAATAAAAACAGATGCAGACATTGCCGATTTTATTCGGCAATCGGCCGAAACTATTTACCACCCGGTGGGCACCTGCAAAATGGGTGTTGATGATATGGCCGTGGTGGATACGCAATTACGGGTAAAAGGCCTGGAAAATTTGCGGGTGGTCGATGCCTCAATAATGCCCACCTTGATTGGCGGCAACACCAATGCGCCTACCTTTATGATTGCCGAAAAAGCAGCGGATTTTATTTTGGGAATGCAGCAGTAACAACCAACAAAATGAATAATTCATTCGGCCATATTGCTGTACATCGCAGACTGATTGGTGCGTAGAATCATTCTGTAATTTATCAGTGCGCCATTAGGTCTTTCCGGTACCATGTTGCACCGGCACCCGAAGATATAAATCATTGCCGGAAAGTCGCGTGACACTGTACGCAATAACCCAGTGTTGTATTCAGTGCGCGCAGGGATGCGTTGGCATCCTTTGTTTGTAGCACATCACCGAGGGCATCCCCGCTTTTGTGGAATGCTATCCCCAACTTTTTGAAATCTTCATTGCCAAACGAATCACACATCATTTTCATTTCTTCAGTCAAACCAAGTTTTGTATGCGCTGTTTGCGACGCCTTCTCAAACTCTTCTGCGGCGATAAATCCAACAATGTCACGCACGGCGTCTACGTGCGTGCGCATATTCGACAACTGATGTTGTTTTTGCGCAGGTAAAAGGCCGAGCGATATTCTTTCATCATTAGCGGAATGCGTCATGTTGTGATGCATCGTATTAGCTACCATAGAGTTCTTGTCCTGTGCGCACACGGTCATTGCCGCTCCTGCGAAAAAAAACACAGCGCATAAAATGTTTTGATATTTATTCATCGCGTCTCCTGATCATGATTATGTGATTTTTTAATTTTTCATGGTTCTTATGCTAATAGCCATTATTTGAAATAAACAGCCTGTCACGTGATGTGTCAGCCACAAAAAAAGAATCATGCGAACACAACTTAGCCAGAACGCTAATTATCTATCATATAGTCTGACCTGCATGTATGAATACACATCAATAATTGTTATAAAAATTCAATTGCCTTTTATTTTGAAGTCTGAAATATTTACTCTTATAAAGAGCGAGTAAGATTAGCCGGCCTGACCGACACCTAAGTTGCGCCGATACTTGGGTTTTGAGTGACTTTTTATTGAACTATGCGTTAAGTATTTATGTCTCTGTCGTTTCTTATAAGCGGTATCTTTTAGTAATGCCATGTAACCAAGGAGAACTCTCATGTCAAAAATCAATGTTTCAGATGCCACCGAAGACAACGTAGTAATCGGCAAATTAGGCATGGGATGGTTGCCTGACTATCCTGATATTAATGACTACACCGCGGAGAAAAAAGATGTTTCGCCCAAGCTTAAATCGATGGGGCAGGATTCTATAAAATCCATGCTTAAACGCGTTGGTGTGGCAGAACCCGCAAAATTGAGCCTGCCAGGCTCTGTGGATTTAAGGGCGTGGTGTTCACCTGTTGAAAACCAGGGTTCACTGGGCTCATGTACGGCTAACGCTTGTGTTGGGCTTGTAGAATATTTTGAGCGCAGGGCATTTGGAAAACATATTGATGCATCCAGACTCTTTCTTTATAAAACAACACGAAACATGTCGCACTGGACGGGAGATACCGGAGCCTTCCTGCGCACAACAATGGGGGCTTTAGTGCTTTTTGGCGTGCCACCTGAAGAATACTGGAAATATAATATTGCTGATTTTGACAAAGAACCCACCGCGTTTTGTTATGCCTTTGCGCAAAACTATCAGGCGATCAGTTACTATCGTCTTGATCCACCCGGCACAAGCAATAGTACGCTGCTGGAGCGGATCAAGGTTAATCTTTCTGGGGGACTGCCTTCCATGTTCGGCTTTACGGTCTATAACTCCATCGATCAGGCGGCAGCAACGGGAAAGATTCCCTACCCGAATCGTGGTGAAAAAATTTCTGGTGGTCATGCCGTTGTTGCGGTGGGTTACGATGATACGATAAAAATCAAAAACACCCTTCCAGGTTCTACCGAAACAAAAGGTGCTTTGCTGATCAGAAATTCCTGGGGCACCACGTGGGGCACGATGGGGGGTTACCTGTGGCTGCCCTATGAATATGTATTAAAAGGCTTGGCTGATGACTGGTGGTCGTTGATGAAAAATGAATGGGTTGAAACAGGTAATTTTAAAGCTTGATTCTGCGAGTTAGAGAAAATTCTTTACTAAAACCAGAAAACAAGAGGGCTGCAAATCTTGCAAGCCCTCTATTATAAAACTCACAGCGGCGTAAATAATTTAATAGACCACGTCGTCGTTCGTCGTATAAAAGAAATTTCTTTAGCTTCACAACACAAATCGGTATTTTTCAGAGACTCAATAGTCAATCTCGAAATTGGCAAGTCGTCGCAGCCGTGGTCGCTTTCACAAATCCAATTGCACTTTGTCCACTTTACACATGAGCTGCCTCTGGTTCACAGGGTTAGATTTAAGGTCGTGGTTTTCTTTCAGTCTGGTCTATATACTGGTCTATATCAGGATCGTATGACAGGAGAATATCATGAAGATCGAAATCGGTTCATATGAAGCAAAAACAAAACTCCCTGAATTGCTGCGGCAGGTGAAAACAGGCAAAAGCTTCACGATTACTAATCGCGGCGAGGCCGTTGCTGATCTGGTTCCTAGCGCGGGTACCAGGACAAAAGATAAAGTTGCGGCAGTGGAAAAACTCAAAGCCTTTATGCGGGCCGATCCGGTGCGCAATGTAAATATCAAGTCACTCATTGAGGAGGGGCGTGCGTGAGTTTTGTTCTCGATAACTCTGTAACCATGCGTTGGTTTTTTGGTGATGGCAAGCAACAAGAACTTGCCTATGCGGGTAAAGTGCTTGAGGCAATGAAACAAGACAGCGCACTTGTGCCCGTGACATGGGGGCTTGAAGTGGCAAACGTCATTGCCAAAGCGGAAGCCAAAACCTTGGTGACAGAAGCGCGGAGTTGTGCGTTTCTTGAAATGCTCGATGGGGTAGATATTGTAGTGGATGCAGCAACCTTGCGGCGCCACCCGGCCCACCGGCCTGCCGCCGGCACGCAGTTACATCTACGGTTACCCGCCGGCACATCCGATTGAAGAACTGCCGCCGCCACAACTGAAGCCGGCGCCGTAAAAACACGATGCCACTTTTCTGATCGACGACGGGGCTGCGCGCTGCACTGCGTTCAGGCCCGAATTTTTTCATCGCCATTTCGAGGGAGACACGCACATGCAGTGGATGATCTACGGCGCCAACGGCTACACCGGCGAGCTGATCGCCCGCGAGGCGGTGAAACTCGGCCTTGCGCCAGTACTCGCCGGCCGCAGCACCGGCAAACTGAAACCACTGGCAGAAGAACTCGGCCTTGAGCTGCGCAGTTTTGCGCTGGACGACACCAATGCCGTTGCCGGCGGGCTGAACAACATCGGTCTGGTGCTGCACTGTGCCGGGCCGTTTTCCGCCACCAGCGCGGCGATGATCGAAGGCTGCCTGGCAGCAAAAGCACACTACCTCGACATCACCGGTGAAGCGCCGGTTTTCGAACACACCCATGCAAAAGCGCAAAGTGATCGTGCAAAAAAAGCCGGCGTCGTACTGTGTTCCGGCGTGGGTTTTGACGTCATCCCCACCGACTGCGTCGCCGCGAAACTGAAAGAAGTGCTGCCGGACGCCACGCACCTGTCGCTCGGATTCGACACCAGTTCAGGGCTGTCTCCCGGCACCAGCAAAACGATGATCGAAGGCATGGGTCAGGGTTGTCTTGAGCGGCAAAACGGCAAGCTCGTCACCGTTGCCCTGGGCAGCAAACAGAAAGCCATCGACTTCGGTCGCGGCCCGCGCTGGGCGATGACCATTCCCTGGGGCGATGTATCGACGGCTTACTACACCACCGGCATTGCCAACATCGACACCTGGTTCCCGATCAAGAAACCGATGGCACAAGGTGCGCGCCTGATGGCCTTGTTGCGTCCGCTGATGGCAACCGCTCCGATGCAGGCGATGCTGAAATCACTCGCCGGGCGTTTCGTCAAAGGCCCTGACGAAAGCACCCGCGCACGTCTGCCGACCTGGGTCTGGGGCGAAGCTCGCAACGCACGGGGCGTGGTGAAAACCGTGCGCATCAAAACCGGCAACGGCTACAGCGTCACCGTTGACGGCTCGCTCGCCATCACCCGCTACCTGCTGGACAACCGCCCGGCTGGCGGCAGTTACACGCCGGCCATGCTGATGGGTGCGGAACTGGTGGAACGCCTGCCCGGCAGCGAGGGTTTCCGCATCAGCTGAACGGCAAAGGCGGTGCGCCGGTCGCATCGCCTCTTGCGTCACGGAAATCCGGCGCGCACAGTTTCCCGACGCATTTTCACCGGCAGGGATGTCTGCATGTTTCGGTCCATTCGTTTATCCGTTGTTCCGGCAATGATTTCCGCCATGTGCCCGGCAATCACTCGGATCCTGCAAGAAAGCCATCGCAAAATGCTGCCGCTGCCGGCAGCGTTTTTTTTGCTGTTTGCTGCCGCAACACTCTCCGCCGAGCCGCTGGATACCCGGCTGGACCCGCAATGGAAACTGGTCAGCGACCGCAACGGCGTGCAGGTTTTTGTCCGCCATTACACATCCCTTGTCCGACACCCTGCAGCTGGCTCGGCGGTATAAACTATCTGCTTACGATGCCTCCTACCTTGAATTGGCCTTGCGCAAGGGAATGCCGCTGGCTACCTTGGACGAGGATCTGCATAAAGCTGCAAAAAAAGTAGGCGTAAAAAAGTTTGCCTGAAAAATTATCAAGGTCTGATTCTGTTTCGTAAATAATTTCTGCAATTCATACCTATTCTTTCTGGTCTGGGGCCTCACAGCGGCGTAAAAAATTTAATAAACCACGCCGTCGTTCGTTGCATAAAGGGAATTTCTTTTGGCTCACAACGTGGATCGGTATTTTGCAGTGATTCAATAGCCAATCTCGAAATAGGCAAATCTTCGCAGCCATGGCCGCTTTCACAAATCATATCCCACTCGGGTTTTGCACCCACATGGCAGGCAAAACAATTACCACCAAAGCGGTTCTTCACGTCCTGAAAACCGCGTTTGCGAATCACTGTTCCATTTTCATTTACATCAAGTTCAAAAAATTCCCAATCTTTGGTGATAGCGTTAAAACCCTTTTGGTGTTTTACCATGGCTTCGTTGGGGAAGAGCTGCACCACCGATCCTGGCGGATAAACCCCGCCTTTTTCTGACTTGGCCACGGCTAGCGTTTCATCTAACTTGCCAGCAATATTAGCCACGTAAAAACCACGCACGGGCGTCATATCACGTATACAGGTAAATGATTTTTCATTGACAACAAGTGGCGCGGCCTGTTGTTCCGCTTGCCCCATGGATACAAAAAATGTGGCAACAAATACCACAATGATTAGGCCAGCAAGTGGTTTTGATTTTAATGGTTTCATGTTTAACATTTCCTTGAATCAAGCCGTTGTTGTTGATGGAATTAATTCACCCCTTTAGTTTTGCCTTGCCAATAGGGTTTTCTTAACTCGGTTTTCAGAATTTTTCCGGCCCCGCTTATCGGGAGGGGCTCTTTACGAAACTCCCATGACCTTGGACATTTATACGCGGCAATTAACTGTCGGCAATGTGCAGTCAGTTCGTCTTGTGTTGCAGCGTGTCCCTGCTTGAATACCACCACAGCATGAACCGACTCGCCCCATTCTTTATGTGGAATGCCAATAACGGCACATTCCTGCACGGCGGGGTGCTGGTAAATGGCTTGTTCCGTTTCGCAGGAATAGATATTTTCTCCGCCGGAAATAATCATATCTTTGTTGCGATCAACGATAAAGACAAAACCCTCTTCGTCCATGTAAGCCATATCACCGGTGTGCATCCAGCCATGGCGTAAAGTGTCTTGCGTTGCTTCCGGCATTTTCCAGTAACCCTGCATTACATTCGGCCCGCGTGCAATAACTTCCCCTACCTGGCCGCGCGGCACTTCCTGGTCATTAGAATCTGCTATAAGAATTTCAACACCAAAAGCCGGATAACCGGCGGATTTTAATTTGCCACTGAAGGGGCCTTCGGTGACGTGGAATTTGGAGTCCAGAAAGGTCAGGATTGGCGATGTTTCCGTCATGCCGTAGCCTTGCTTGAACTGACAGTTTGGCAGCATGGCCATGGCACGCAGCAACACCGCTTCGGGCATGGGGGATGCGCCGTACAAAATGGTTTGAAGGCTCGATACATCGTAGTGGGCAAAATTGGGGCAATGAATCAGCATATTGACCATGGTCGGCACCAGCAAGCAGACGCTGACTTTTTCGTTTTGAATCAGTTTTAGCGTTTCTTCCGCATCGAATTTGGGCAAAAAGGTGTGGGTGCCTGCGGCCATGGTGAGAGCAAAGGTGGATGCGCAATCGGCCAGATGAAACATGGGTGCCACATGCAAATACACCGATTGTTCGTCAAATTTCATAAAGGGCAGCACGTTAAGCGCGTTGTTCATTAAATTATCGTGCGTGAGCATAACGCCTTTTGAGCGCCCCGTTGTGCCGCCGGTATAAAATAAACCGGCAAGATCATTGCCGCCGCGTTCGGCGTCTGACACGGGGGAATGTTGTGAAATAAGCGCTTCGTAGTTAACGCAATCGGCAGGTGTTTTACCGTCACCGGCAAAGATAATCTTTTTGACCGTGTTCATCTTGCCTTCTAGTGCGGGCAAGAGCGGGGCAAAAGCATCGTCGATCACCAGTATTTCGGTTTCGGAATCATTTAAGGTGAAGAGTATTTCAGGGGCAGCCAAACGGATATTAATCGGCACAACAACAGCACCGGCCCATGGCACGGCAAAAAACAATTCCAGATAACGGTCGCTGTTCAAGGCCAGAATCGCGATACGTTCGCCGGACGAAAGCCCCAAATGCTGCAAGCCGGCGGCCAAAGAGCCAATACGCTGTTTGAATTCATTCCAGGTATGGCTGCGTGTGCCAAAGGTGGTGGCTGTTTTTTTGCCGCTCACCTGCGCGGCACGTTTTACACATTGCGTTAAATACATAAGTTATCTCCTTTAAGTTTTTTGCCGCGGCCTCTGTGTGGCGCGGTGTTTTCCAGCCTGATTTAGGGTCTGCGTTAGTAGACAGGTTTTTTAGTATTCCAGCTTTTTAGTTTTCAAACAACGACGCAATTTTGCGCTGCTTTTGTCAGCAGGTCATAGACTGTCTTTGCAGGCCACTAATGAAGGGTTTCCAGCGTGATGAATATTGATGATTCATCGCGCTTAATCCTTTAGGCGGTGCCTCCACGCAGTCCTGTTTCGGTTGCAATGAGGGGGGCGCTTCAGAGGTTTCCTTTTCAGATCATTGATTCAATCTTGCTCAAGGTGAGCCTCATCACAATAGACGGGTTATGAAATTTTTAGTACACACACATTGATTTTGTGTAAAGCCAGTTAATATCATTTTGCCCGTTTTTGAATGAGGGGATGAGTGGCTGGTTTTAAGCCGTTAAGCCGCTGCGGCAACGGCAATGGTTCGAGAGGTTTCTCGATACTAAAAAACCAAGGATATTAGACCAACCAAGGAGTGTGTGAATGGTCCTGCATCGGAAGCTTACGACAGTCTTTAGTCTGTTGTGCATTGCGTTGTTTCTCATGTTTCATTCTGAGCCGGGATTTAGCCGATGTGTCTATGACACAACGGCTAGTCCCAGTGATGGTTATTACGGCTGTTATGGGCAATGCCTCTCGGATGTCCACCATGACAGTTCAGATGGCACGAATGGATTGAGTTGTTCAACCCTGATGCTAACGAGTTACTGCAGTCGGTATTGTGCTGATGCTAACCAGCAAACCTGTCCTCCAACCCTGGGTAATCCCATCAATATCGCCGATGGCTCCAAGACAGATCATGAAATTGATTTTCAAACTGGAGGGATGTTTCCTCTGAAAATAGAGCGGTATTACAACAGTGCCGCCAAAATGCCGAATGGCAATTTTGGTAAAAAATGGCAGGCATCCGAAAACGCAAAAATTGTCGCTGTTCGCAATTCTTCGACAGGTGCGCAAACCTATACACTGCAGCGTTTGGGCGGCGACCATGTCGCATTCACCTTCGATACCTCGGCGAACGATGGTAGAACAATTCCTGTCAAGACAGGCGTTGATTTCAATCTGTGGCTCTACAACTACAACGTCAACGGTATTCCACAAGTTATGGTTTTGTCGTTCAAGTCTGGCGACACAGAAGTGTACGATCTGAATCTCGATACCCTGTATGCCAGCAATCGCTATGAAGGCCATCTTATGTGGCGTCAAAATCCCGTGGGCCAGCGTCACACCTTCACCTACACCAGTGAAGGCAATATCGAGGCGACCCGCGATGATTTTGGTAATCAGTTGAACTACACCTATTACCCTGACACTAACCGCATTGAGACCGTCACGGTTATGCCGGGAGAGCGAGTGTTTCGTTATGCGTACGATGCCTTGGGGAATTTGCAGTATGTTTACTACCCTGACGATACAGCTGACCCAACAGACAATCCATTCAAAACATATCATTATGAAAACACACTGTTTCCCCATCATCTGACCGGCATTACTGACGAGAATGGTGATCGATACGCTTGGTATGAATACAACAGCGAAGGTTTCGCTACGTTATCTCAACATGCCAATGGTGCCGACAAAATTCAGGTATTGAGTTATGGCAACACTACACGCGTGTTAAATGCCAATGGAAGAGAGACACAATATGTATTCTCGGTTTCTGGGTCGACGCTTTACCCAGAGAAAACAACCCGAAGGTTAGCGCAGATCAATGGTGAAGCGACCCTCAGCTGTCTGGCGTCCAACACCTCAGTATCCTTCGACAGCAATGGATTCAGGGACAAGGAAACCGATGGTCGGGGCTATGTCACCGATTACACATACACTAGTGGTGGACAGGAAA